>Ga0157370_10002212_pt1 | contig 23739 bp, 16 predicted proteins | sample C35metaG_FD_113463 | JGI IMG/M metagenome (GOLD analysis project Ga0157370, IMG submission 113463) | Corn rhizosphere microbial communities from Kellogg Biological Station, Michigan, USA - C3-5 metaG | ecosystem: Host-associated > Plants > Roots > Rhizosphere > Soil | place: USA: Michigan...
GCTGCCGAGTGTAAAGAAATGATGAGTGTTAATTTATATGTTACCGGCTTAATTATGTTCTATGCTGGGCAACTGGCTTACAAACTTAGGAATGAAATTTTAAGATCTGAAGATGCTCCACCAGCAGTTAAAGCGATCCCGCCAAAAATTAAAATAGCCTTTGCAGGGAAGGGATCGAGAATATTTGACTGGTTTGCAGCTGTTAATCCATCCGCAGCAGAAGATTATTATACCCAGATGTTTATCAGAGGGATGGGTGGAGAATCGGTAGCTAAACAGACGATTAGTCCGATTAGCATCAATCCGTTGAGAATTATCGATATTAATTCCCATCGCGGTACAGATAATGCCGATGTGAAATATGAAGTATCTAAAGGGCTTGCCATTCCAACCAACATCACTAGCATACTGGTACCAACAAATAAGCAGGCTATCGAAATTTTAGGTGAAGAAAATTTCTGTGTAGTTACACCAGGCGGAGAATTTAAATATATAGAAGCAACGAATTCGATTACACCAGAAATGCTGGAACATATTGGTAATCATTTTATTTGCCTTCCGCCAGATGGTAAACCACATTGCCCAAGGTTCATGGATTTTGCAGATTTATTTTTCAAAGTTTCTTCCGGCATGTTCGGTTTAAAAATGAATGCTTCTGATTTCATGGCTGGTTTCCAGGACATGAATATCGAAAATTACATTAAAGGCGAACCAGGTTTTATCCGTGCTCAGAAACGCAAACACGAAGATCAGAAAGACTTCGATTACGTGGCACCGATTATCATTTTAGAAGGAATGAAATTCTTCGAGAAACACTTACTTAAAGGTATTCAAAAGGTATAACTATGAGATTTTGTGTGCTGGCTAAAATTTCAAAACGTACGGTTTCATTCTGGTATCAAGCCGGAAGTGATGCTTATGCACCTTTAATTATTAAGGAATCGAATGAGATTCCGTTATACTTCTATGTGAATGGAAACGATTTCCTCTTTGGAATTGCAGCCCGGGACCTCTTTAACAAAAATGATCCCAACACTTATGGTAATTATTTCGAAATCATAAAAAATCCGGCTAAACATTTTACTATTTATGGAAACAAAAAGCCAGTTAAGCAGCTGCTTTATTATGGGGTAGAGCAATATTTATCTCATTTCTTAAACACGATTTTATATAAACCAGATTCGATAGAGTCTTATCGGCAGCACTTTCCGCTACGGTTTTTATTTGATCAGGATATTGAAGATAACGAGAAATCACTGGTGGAAAACTTGTTTCGGGAAGCAGGTTATTTCAATCTGAACCGGATGAAATACAGCGAATCGCTTTTTGCGGTGCTAAATCAAAAACAGGTTTTGCTACCTAACAAGAGCATTCTTTTATTAAGTGGAATAGATAATGTGCTGTACTTAAGCTTGCACAGAAATAAAAATGCAGCAGCCATAGGTTCGGTAAAATTGCAGGGACAAGGTGCAGACCCAAGGGTAAAGATCCTTGCACAAATGATTGTGGAGTACATCACCCTTCAGAACTCCTATTTATCGTTTGAACAGGATTTAGAAGTTGCAACGCTTTTACCCTATTGTGCAAATTTGCTTCAGCAGATCGGACCCATTATTAAAGGAGAAGTGGAGTTAACCGATGGCAAATCTTACTGGTTTATGGTAAAGGAAAAGGAACTGAACGATCGCCTTCATTTTTACTCCAGTGATCAGCTGATTTATGCTGCAATAGATGATTTGTTAAAAGGGAATGGCCTCAAAGTTGAAGAAGTGATGCTCCTGCTGGGAACTGCGGAAGTAAGCACCACTTATTTTCTAAACAAACTTCTGAAGAAATATCAGTATGTGATTGCGGTAAAACAGACTGATATCAGCGATACAATGAAAGTGCTTTTCGCCGAAATCGCTGCAGCTAATTATGCTGTTCAATCAAAACTGCCGTCACCTATCATGCCCGCAATGTCGCCTGTTATTCGTCCTGTTACTGACCCCAAACCTGCAGTATCTCCTGTAAAACCGATTTCGAAACCAGTACTTCCACCGCCTAAATTACCCCCGCCCCTGCCTCCGAAAAAAGAGGTTACGGCGACAAAAATGAATGTCGGAATTCCAAAGCTTCCGGAAATCAAGCACATCCCGGATATCAAAAATAATCCTGTTAAACTACCGCCCTTACCTCCTAAAAAGGATAAACGGGCTTAACTACTTAAAATATAATGGCAATACAATTAGAGAAAAGAAAACCTGTATCACTAAAGAAAGTGCAATCAGGGCTAAAAAATATTACGGCAGGATTGGGCTGGGACCCCGCTCATATTAATGGTTATTCAGTAGACCTAGACATTTCCTTATTTATGCTGGGTGAGAATGGAAAACTCGTATCAGATGAACACTTCATTTTTTATAATAATGCTTCAAGTCCTGATGGCTCTACAGTTTATGCAGGAGATAGCAGGGGTGGCGAAGGGGAGGGAGATGATGAGGTGATCAAACTCGACTTATCAGCTATCGATGCCAGGGTAGAGTTTTTATACTTTTCGGTAACCATCGATCAGAGTGAGGAAAGAAAACATCATTTTGGGCATGTCCAAAACGCCTACATTAACATTAGAAATGCAGCCGATAATGCGGTGCTGTGCCAGTTTAGGCTTAAAGACGAATTTACAAATGAAGATTCAGTAATTTTTGCTTCCATTTCCAGAAATGGTGACGAATGGGCTGTGGAAGCGCTTGGCCAGGCATTCTCAGGGGGATTAAACACATTAGTAGCATTATATCAGTAAAAATTATGAGCAGTTTTAATTTAAATAAAGGAGATAGATTTTCTCTTTCCAAGGCAGCACCTGGATTAAGTGTGGTAAAAATCGGAATGGGCTGGGACCCCAATGATGAACCCAGCGGACCGGAATTTGATTTAGATGTTTCGGCATTTTCTATTGGAAGTGATTTCAAAATCCCTTCTGATTCCTATTTCACCTTTTATGGTCAGATTAGAATGGGCAATAAAATTGAAGACAAAATCGAAAAAGGATTTTTCAGGCCATTTACGGAAGACGGCGCCATTACGGGTGCAATAGATGATCCGGATGGGATGAGAAGTGATGGCGATGATGATGAAGACATGTTTATCGATTTATCGAAAGTGAGCCATAAAATAGAACAAATAATTGTTTGCTGCACCATTTGTAAATATCCAAATGATAACAAAAAAGACCGCAGAACACTCGATCTCAACTTTGGTAGCGTAAATGATTGTTACATCCGGATTGTAGATGAACGAACAGGATCGGAAATCCTCCGGTATAATCTTAAAGATCAATACACCAATGAAGATGCGGTTGAATTTGGCCGCTTATTCCGTTCCGGTGAGAGTTGGGAATTCGAAGCCATGGGCCGTGCACATACCGGAAGCTTGCAAACATTAGTAGATATGTATACTTAAACTAAAAATTATGGCATTTAATTTAAATAAAAACGAGCCGGCAGAAAAAGCCAAAACTCTATTTGACCTCTCTAAAGGCGAACCTTTAGTTGAAACGCCCAAAAGCAGGAACTGGGTTTTTGCGTTAATTTTGGTGTTATTGATCGGCACCGGCCTTTGGTATTACCTCTCTTCTTCGCAAGCGAAATTGTCTGAAGCTATGGTGGCAGGAAGCCACACTGCGCCTGATGCTCCTGCAAATGGAAAGCCTGCAAATAAAGGTATTGTTGCGGATAGTAATGCAGATGCCGCTGGTTCAGAAATAAATCCAAAAGATTTAAATATCAATGAGCCGGAAGCGATAAAGCCGGAAAGGAAAAGTTCGCTACAGCCGCTATTTAATAATAAAGTGGCGGCCACATTTGTCCAGGGGTCCAGCGCTTTTGCAGGCAGAAATACCGTCATAATCAAAAAACTGATTCAATATCTGGCAGCAAACCCCAACATCTCAATTACCATTAATGGCTATGCCAGCAGTGATGGACCGCTGGCTGAAAATAAGCAAATTGCGCAAAACAGGGCAGATGCATTTAAGAAATATTTAGCTGCGCAAAAGGTTGATGAAAACAGAATTTCAGCATTAGGCAAAGGCATTGAAAACCCGATCGCATCAAACGAAAGCGATGCCGGAAGAAGAAAAAATAGAAGAGTAGAAATTACTGTTGAGTAAAAATTTTGGAATTATTGTGGCAAAGCGAATAAAAAAATCCGTTAATAATAAAAAAAGAAACATAAGCGATGTGCTGATCATGCTTGGCGTTTTATTTACAATCATTCTTTTTTTTATAAAAATTACCATTGGAAGCGTTGGATGGTTAGGGGTTTTCGCCCCAACCATTACAGCGTTTTTTATTGTCTTTATTCTGTCGGCTTTAAAAATGGTGATTAGAAAGATCTAAGATTTTATGGAAATCAACTTATTTTGATACAAACCGATATCATTTTTCTTAGCGCCTAAACCTTTAGTGTAAGATAAACTCAGTATGCCCACTATCTAAATCTTGCATTTGTACTCCCGTTCGTCGAGAAATTACAGGCGTTGGTCTGAATGTAACTCATGCTGGTATAATACACCAGATCTCACTGCAACGTTTTCTGATTGCTGACGTCTCATCAGTATAAAAACAATAAAAAAACCTAAAACATACAGTCATGAAAACGATAGCAAAAACATTATTCGCAGCAGCATTAACAGCAGTATTATTCACTTCATCAGTGATGACAACCTTTGCCGCTGACTCAGCAGGAGTAGCCTCAACAACTTCATCGTTAAAAAACATTAACCGGATCTGGGTAAGTGGCAACGTAAAAATTGTACTTACACAAGGTGAAAATGAAAGTGTAATTGGTGCTGAAAATTACGATGCAACAAAAACATCGGTAAGTAGCAACGGAAAAACTTTATACATCAACTCTATGGAGACAAGCCAGGTTACCCTTAACATTACAGTGAAAGATTTAGAAAGAATAGAAGCATATGGCCAATCGGTGGTAATTACGAATAACAACTTTGATGTTAAAAACCTTCAGCTATTCTTAAACCAAAGTGCCACTGCAAGAATCAAAACAACGGCAACGAGTTTATATACTGTAGTTAAGGAAGATGCAGTATTGAAATTAAATGGCACGGCAGCAGAAAGTACAATGATCGCCAGTAATGCAAAAAACGTAAAACTATCTGATTTCGTAAGCTTAAAATCAGTGTCATATGCTTCTGAAATCCTCATGAATGCCGAAAAAACAGCAATGACTTTAGCAAAATAAGAATTTAGTTATGCTTAAATAAATACAGCTGCCGGTAAGGCAGCTTTTTCATTTTTAATCCATTTGGTTCAAACGTCCACTTGGACTCAAAAAAAAATATTTTAAATTATTTTCGGGACAATACAATAATGACTAAAAAATGCCGTCTTTATATGGAGAGCGTTAATTTAGATTAAACGGGAGTCGTCCATTGGATGATTCCCGTTTTTCGTTTTATGGAAAAAAAGTAAATCGTTTGCTGAGTAATCGGCAATCAACAATGAGTTTAATCAAGAGTTAAAGAGAATCTGGCAGATGATGGATCTTTCAAATGCTTTACATCAGTATCTTATTTCAACATTGCCTGATAAAAAGGGTAAAGTTCGTTTGCCAGGATTAAATGATCGGCAACGCTTGGATGGCTGGTACACCCGTGCGGGTCCATGGGCTTAAAGAAAAAAGTTTTCACTTCCTTGTCTTTGGGATAAAAAGCATCAACCTGTTTTTTAATTTCCAAAAGCAATTGCTCAAATACTTTTTGCTGCGCGCCCTTTACCATAGGGCTACTTAGTATTGCAATCTGGGCCTTCGGATATTTGGATTTTATTAGCTGGATAAATTTTACGTAATGCTTAACAAATACCTCATTATCAAAAGGACTTCTAACCGATTTGCCATCCCCGGTACTAAAATCATTAGTGCCTAAAGCGATGCTTACAATTGCCGGATGATAAGTTTTAAAATCCCATTGCTGCTTATTTTTAACTTGAAAATTAACATTCTCATAGACCTCGGGCATGGATGGGCCGTTTGCATTCCAGGTTCTGTAAATACCTATACCACTTACGCTGCTCATTAAAAAATTTGCGCCTAGCTTTCGGGCTACTCTTGGCCCGTAAGCCATGTAGGCATTGTGCTGATCTTGATAATCACCCGTTCCGCAAGGATATTCGCTGTCATCTGCAGCGGCGCCACAAGTAATGCTGTTGCCAATAAATTCAATCAGTGGTGCTTTCGCTACAGCAATTGCCTTTAATTTTTCGGCCACAATATCGCCAATCACGATAGCGCCGGTATGTGCTTCAGTCGCTTTGTAAAGCCAAATGGTATGTTCGCCCTTTCCTGCGGCTTTGATAATTACAGGCGCAGGGGTTTTTCCATCTATTCGAATCCGCTTTTGATACACTCCGTCGATCTCATATTGTAAATAATTATGTGCCCAAGCATCTGGCACACCAGCGAAAATCACGCAACTATCTCCGCTAAACTTAAATCCAAAGTGCGCTGCAGAGCTGATCAGTTCCAGCTTTTTTGCTGCATTGAGTACTGTTCTGCCAAAAGGTTTAAGCGCGACTGCGTGGAGTGTATCGGTACCTTTGTTCAGATCAGCCGCCCGGGTGGAATTAAGGAGAAAAAATGACAGTACAAGCAAGGAAAGAATCTTAATTTTCATTGGTTAGCAAGTTTGGATTCACAAGATATATAATTTATAAAGCGGAAGTGCTTAACGATAAAAAACTATCAACTAATGCTTAAAAAGTATGAAACTATTGATAAGGAGAGCTTTACTTTAGTTTATTGAAAACCAAATGTTCTTGCTTACCATTCTACCGATGGCCGGCGAAATAAAATCTATGAGAAAATATCCCTTCCTTCTTACTACAATGGCAATTTTATTGTCATTACCCTTATTCAGTTTTTCGCAGAATTTCCACTATCAAAAAATAAATCAAGGGATAATCGTTCGTCCGGAAATAAATTCTGCAACTATTGGAAAAGAGATTAAAATAGAAGTAATCAATGATCAGATCATCCATACTGTGATCTCATCAACAGGTGAGTTTTCATCTGAACCAAGTTTGATGGTGGTTCCCGTTAAAGCCCAGACTGATTGGACGGTGAGCGAAAATGAAGGTTATATTCAGCTTAAAACCCGGCTTTTGCTGGTGAAAATAAATGCTAAAACGGGGCAGATTCAATATCAGCACCCGGATGGGAAAAACATATTAGCAGAAAAAGCGGAAGTGTCACGCTCGTTTAGTGCTGTTTCAAATGATGGCCAAGCCAGTTATCAGATCACACAAGCTTTTAATTCTCCTGCTGATGAAGCACTTTACGGTCTAGGTCAGCATCAGGATGATATGATGAATTACAAAGGCAAACAGGTAATGCTGCAGCAATACAATACTGATGTAGCAATTCCTTTTTTACTCAGTAACAAAAATTATGGCATTTTGTGGGATAATTATTCCATCACAAAAGTAGGTGATGTGAGGGATTATCAGGCGCTTTCCAGCCTTGCGCTATTTTCTAAAGAAGGCGATCAGGGTTGGCTAACGGCAACATACGTTGACCAGAAAAATAATAAAAAAACTATTCAAAGAGCGGAATCAGCCATTGACTATTCCTTTTTAAGTGATATGAGCAAATTTCCTGATAGCTTTAAACTGGCTGATGGAATGGTGAAATGGGAAGGCAAAATCGCCTCTGGCTTTTCGGGTATGCACCAGTTTAGCGTGAAATATGCCGGTTACCTCAAAATATGGATTAATGGAGTGCTATTGGTAGATAAGTGGCGACAAGCCTGGAATCCGGGTGCTGCGGTAGTAGGGGCAGAAATGCTGAAGAATAAAAAGTATGATTTTAAAATCGAATGGTTTCCGGATGGTAGTGAATCATATCTGGCCTTAAAATGCCTGGTTCCGGTAGCGAAAGAAGAAGCCGATCAATATGCTTTTTCTTCTGAAGCTGGTGAAGATATCAATTATTATTTTGTGTCTGGGGCAAATGCGGATGAAGTGATTAGCGGCTACAGAACCCTTACAGGCAAGGCCATTTTGATGCCAAAGTGGGCAATGGGTTTCTGGCAGAGCCGGGAAAGGTATAAAACGCAGGCAGAGCTGTTAGAGGTGGTGAAGGAATACCGTTCGCGGAAAATTCCATTGGATAATATTGTGCTCGACTGGCAATACTGGCGGCCTGATAGCTGGGGTACACACGAATTCGACAAGTCTCGTTTTCCTGATGCAGATGCGATGATTAAAACGCTGCACGACACCTATCATACGCATTTAATGGTATCTGTTTGGCCAAAGTTTTATAGCGGCAATGCCAATTATGAACTAATGAATAAAAACGGCTTTTTGTACAAACGCAACATTGCCGATGGACGCAAAGACTGGCTCGGTTTCCCTTCTACGTTTTATGATGCTTTTAACCCGAAAGCCAGAAGCTTATTCTGGAGCCTGATGAATCAATCGCTTTACACCAAAGGAGTAGATGCCTGGTGGATGGATGCTACAGAGCCAGACATTCATTCCAATTTGCCTGTAGCCGAGCGCAAGCAAATGATGAACCCTACTTTCCTGGGTTCGGCAACGAAATATTTTAATGCCTTTCCTTTACAAAATTCAAAAGGCGTTTATGAAGGGCAACGCGAAGCGAATCCGAACGAGCGCGTATTTATTTTAACACGTTCCGCTTATGGTGGTTTGCAACGTTATGCGGCAGCTACCTGGAGCGGAGACATTGCCTCAAGATGGGAAGATATGAAATCACAAATCTCCGCCGGCATTAACTTCTCTTTATCTGGTTTGCCTTACTGGACGATGGATATTGGCGGCTTTTCAGTAGAGCGGAGATATGAAAGACCAAACGCTGCTGATCTGGCAGAATGGCGTGAACTCAATACCAGGTGGTATCAGTTTGGCGCTTTTGTGCCTTTATTCAGGTCGCATGGGCAGTTCCCTTTTCGGGAAATGTATAACATTGCACCGCCGGAGCACCCAGCTTACAAAAGTATGTTGTTTTACAATAAGTTACGTTACCGCTTAATGCCTTACATTTATTCTTTAGCCGGAAATGCCTACCAGAAAGATCACACCATTATGCGGGGTTTAATTATGGATTATCCATCCGATACAAAGGTGAATAACATTGGCGATCAATATCTCTTTGGCCCATCGTTAATGATTAATCCGGTTTATCAGTATGGCGCCACCAGCAGGAAAGTTTATTTACCAGCGCAAAATGGCTGGTATGATTTATATACTGGTAATTATCTTAAAGGCGGGCAAACCATTAATGCAAAAGCACCTTATAGCCAGATGCCGATTTATGTAAAATCCGGTTCAATAATTCCCTACGGACCGGAAATTCAATATACTGCAGAGAAACCTGCAGATCCCATTACCCTTTATCTTTATGCGGGAGGAGATGCTGCATTTACCTTTTATGAAGATGATGGTTTGACTTATGGCTACGAAAAAGGCGCTTTTGCAACCATTGAATTAAGATATAACGAAAGCGAAAAAACGTTGACAATTGCAAACCGGAAAGGCAGGTTCAAAGGGATGTTGGAAAACAGAACTTTTCACATTATCCGCATTACCCCTGAGAAAGCAAAACCATTGGATTTTAATCAGATACCGGAAATGATACTTCGTTATAACGGTAAACAAATGGTCGCTAAATTTTAAACATGAAGCGGTGAATTGCTGCCTGAAGCTTAAGGCTGCTTTGCGCTATCTCTCCTTTTGCATTGAACCCACTGGGGCTTTAAATGATACAACCCATTCCAAATTATGAAGATATTTCTACCTCTTTCCCTCGTCATTATTTTCTTTTCAAATCTTGCACAGGCACAAACCGGAGCACATAGCGGGCGGGAACACTTATTGATTGATACAGGCTGGCGTTTTGCGCTGGGTCATCCGTTCGATACACAAAAGGATTTTCAAAACGGAACGAGTTACTTCTCTTACCTGGCCAAGACAGGCTACGGAGATGGAGCTGCAGCGGCTGGCTTTGACGACCGCATCTGGAGGAAGCTAAATCTGCCTCATGATTGGGCGGTGGAGCAACCTTTCAGCGAGAAAGCCAGCTTCAGTCATGGGTTTAAAGCTATTGGACGAAATTTTCCTGATGCCAGCGTAGGTTGGTACCGAAAATCAGTTTTTATCCCAAAAGGAGATTTGGGCAGGAAGATTAGTCTTGCTTTTGAAGGTGTTTTCCGTAATTCAATTGTTTGGGTAAATGGTCATTATCTTGGGAACGAACCGAGTGGCTATCTTGGTTTTGAATACGATATTACCGATTACCTGAATTATGGTGGTGAAAACGTAATTGCCGTCAGGGTGGATGTAACCATGGAAGAAGGTTGGTTTTATGAAGGTGCCGGGATTTATCGCCACGTTTGGCTGAACAAAAATAATCCACTTCATGTAGTGCCTGATGGAACATTTGTACAAAGTAAAGTGGATGGTGATAAAGCCTTAATCGCCGCTGAAGTCACTTTAAAAAATGATGCGCTAAGCCCTGGGGAATTTAACATTACACAAGAAATTGTAGACCAGCAGGGTAAGGTTGTTGCTTCCGGAACCCTGGATCACCTGGGTTTACAAGCCTTGGAAGAGAAGGAGTTCACCATCAATATTACCTTAAACAATCCAAAACTATGGGATTTGGAAAAACCGTACTTATATCAGCTACTTACTAAGGTAAGTACCTCCGGGCAAATAGTAGATACTTATCGAACACGGTTTGGCATTCGAACCATCCATTTCGATGCAAACAAAGGTTTCTTTTTGAATGGAAAACGGGTAGAAATTAAGGGCACCAACAACCATCAGGATCATGCGGGTGTAGGTGTAGCCCTACCAGATGAACTGCAGTATTTCAGAATCAGTAAGTTAAAGGAATTAGGAAGTAATGCTTACCGTTGTTCGCACAATCCGCCAACGGTAGCCTTACTCGAGGCCTGTGACCGTTTGGGTATGCTTGTAATTGATGAAAACCGCTTAATGGGTATTAATGATCAGCATTTGAATGATATGAAAAGGCTCATCATTCGCGATCGCAACCACCCCAGCATCATCAGCTGGTCTATCGGGAACGAAGAATGGAGCATTGAAGGCAACATTACCGGCGCCAGAATTGCAACCACTATGCAGGCTTACGTGAAAACAATTGATAGCAGCAGGGCGGTAACCGCGGCAATAAGTGGTGGCATTGGCAATGGTATTTCTACCGTAATTGATCTATTGGGTTATAATTATGTAGCCACAAAAAATACAGATGAACAACATCAAAAATTCCCTTCCCAATTGAGTTGGGGTACCGAAGAAGGCTCTACGGTTGCCAGTCGTGGCTTATATGTAGATAACCGGTCTAAAAACGAGTTAGCGGCCTTTGATGTTAAACAGAATAATAATTTTTTAAGTCTGGAAGATGGATGGAAGCATTATGCGGCCCGCCCTTATCTTGCCGGAATGTTTATCTGGACAGGTTTTGATTACCGTGGCGAACCCACACCTTTCGGTTGGCCTTCTGTGCTTTCTTATTTTGGGATGCTTGATTTATGTGGTTTTCCAAAAGATAGCGCCTGGTATTTAAAGTCCTGGTGGACCAATCAACCTACGGTACATATTCTGCCACACTGGACCTGGCCGGGTGATGAAAACAAGGCGAAGCAATTGTGGGTATACAGCAATTGTGAAGAGGTAGAATTGTTCCTGAATAAGCGTAGCCTGGGCAAAAAGCGCATGGAAATAAATGGGCACCTAAGCTGGACGGTTAATTATACTCCCGGTATTCTGGAAGCGGTTGGATTTAAAAATGGAAAGAAGGTTCAAAGTGATGTGGTTAAAACAACCAGTCACCCTACTCAGATTGCTCTTAGCCAAGAAAAGATAGCGGTAGAAAATTCTAATATTGCCATCTTGAATGTAGCGGTTACAGATGCTTCAGGCAACCCCGTACCCACCGCCCTTAATGAAATCAACTTCGATATTACCGGGCCAGGGAAAATTATAGGTGTTGGAAATGGAAATCCAACTTCATTGGAGCCCGATCAGTTTATTGAGCAAATTCTCACCATCAAAATCAATAACCTGCAGGAAAAAGCCATCTCGAGCATTAATAACCTCCGCGAAATTGCAAACAGCGCCCAAAATTGGTCGGCCGCATTTACGCAAGACCGGACGCAGGATTTTGGAAAGAGAGTAAAGGCTTTAGCTTATCGGGGAGATTTTGACTTGCCCGGTTGGAATGATCAAACCAAAATGACCTTCTTTTATAAAAGCTTAGGGAAAGAACAATCAATTTACATCAATGGCAAGTGTATCGCTTCCGAGATTCAAGCCGAAAAAAAAGGAAATACCTTCGTTCTTGATCGCTCAGTGCTCAAGGACGGAAAAAATAACATCACCATTTTAGCCACTCCATTATTAAAGGTAAACAGTTGGGATGTGGTTAATTCAGATCCTGGGGCGTTTCAACTGCTTACCCCGCCAGCAAAGTGGAAGCGAAAGCTTTTTAGTGGACTTGCGCAGGTTATCATACAGAAAACAGCGGGAAAGGATGAAGTTATTTTATCCGCTAGCGGAGCAGGTCTGAAATCAAAGGCTTTCAAAGCCGAATTTAAATGATCCAGCGCCTTAGAAAGCTAACTTGAAGGATGGGATATGAAAGCCAAGATGAGTATAAAATCTATGTTTCCGGCAAAAAAAGTATAACACGGGTTTTTGCCGTTTTAGGCTGATAATGATTGGATTAGTTAATCTAGGCTTGTTCGTATGTCTTTTTTAGACTAGGTTAAGTTAAAATAATATTACAAATGTTTCTGTTAAGGGTGGTATTTTTGAGTAAATATACTACTAACCCAAATATAAACATTATGTATAAAACGTTACGAGCAACTATGCTGTTTGTGGTATTTCTGGCTTCGCTGTTTCCGGCGCTTGCACAGAACGCTTCGAACAGGCAAATTTCAGGAACTGTTTCAGACGAGAAAGGTACGACATTGCCCGGTGCAGTGGTCTCCGTTAAAGGTGCTAGAACAGCAGTTTCAACATCATCAGATGGTAAATATATTATTTCCGTCCCAACAGGCTCTCCCACTATACTGGTTTTCTCCTTTATCGGCCTTAGTAAACAAGAAATAATCGTTGGCGATAGAACTACCATTAATGTTGTGCTTAAATCTGCCACAACAGACTTATCTGATGTAGTGGTTATTGGCTACGGAAGCCAGAAAAGAGGCGATGTTAATGGTGCAATTTCTTCTGTTAAAGCGGCAGATATTGCCAATGTTCCTCAGGTAAGTATCGATCAGATGCTTCAGGGAAAGGCATCTGGGGTAACCATAACCCAAAATTCCGGGGCGCCGGGAAGTTCCACCTCTGTTCGGGTGCGAGGCGTAACTTCGCTCAGTTTATCCAATGAGCCCTTATACGTAATTGACGGGGTGCCGATTTCAGGAGATGCAACCAATCAGGCCACCAGTGGCAGAACGGTAGGTTTATCACCAAATAACGGCGAATCTGCTGTAAGTCCGCTTTCTGCCATTAACCCAAGCGATATTGAGTCTATCGATGTATTGAAAGATGCTTCCGCAACTGCCATTTATGGAAGCCGCGCGTCAAACGGGGTAATCATCATCACCACAAAACGCGGTAAAAATGGTTCAGCAAGGGTTACTTATGATGGTTATGGCGCCATTTCACAACAAGGAAAGTTTCTCGATGTCATGAACCTTCAGCAATATGCGGTTTTACAAAACGCTTTGGCAGATGTAACCGGCGTTCAACGCAGGGCAGAGTTTGCAACTCCTGCTTTACTGGGAAAAGGTACAGACTGGCAGGATGAAATCTTCCGTAATGCCGCAATGCAGAATCATCAGCTGGGTATCTCTGGCGGCAAAGATGGCTTAGATTATTATATCTCAGGCGGATACCTTAAACAAGACGGTACCATATTAGGTAGTAATTATAAAAGATATACTTTCCGCTCCAACATCAATAGCCAGGTAAAGCCATGGCTTAAAGTGGGTTTGTCGCTATTCGGGAGTCGCTCAAATGAAAACCAGGGCTTATCTAACAATACAGGAGTCGTTTATAATGCGCTTTTAAGTGCTCCTGATCAGGCGGTGAGAAATCCTGATGGTTCTTTTGCCGGTCCGATTCCAAATTCAAATCAGCAAGGCGGGCAGATTAATCCGGTTGCACAGTCTTTGGATATTACAAACGTATTAAGCAGAAGCAATGTAAATGGTGCATTTTACGGAGAAATTAAATTCTCTAAAGACCTGACATTAAGATCAGAAGTAAACGGCGATTTCAATTATTCAGCAGCACGTGTATTTACACCAACCTATCAATATGGTATTTTTGGAAATCAGACCGCAAGACTGCAGGAGTACAATTCAAATACTACTTATTGGGGCTGGAAAGAATATTTAACTTACGCACATACTTTCGGCAAACACAACCTGACCGCACTTTTGGGTTATGAGGTAAATGAACAATCCTGGGGCGGAACAGATGCTTCGATTCAAAAGTTTTTAAGCAATGATTTACAAACACTTGGGTTGGGAGATTTAAAAACGGCCATCATTGGGGAGTATAAAGACAGTCAGGCCCTGGAATCCTATTTCGCCCGCGGTATTTACACTTACAACAATAAATACAGCTTAACGGCAACCATTCGTTCAGATAAATCATCCAAATTTGTGCAGGGTAGACAAACCGGTTATTTCCCGGCATTCGCTGTTTCATGGCGTGTATCAGATGAAGCTTTCATGGCAGGCTTTAAAGATATCGCCGATAATATCAAATTCAGGTTAGGTTATGGAGAAGTTGGAAATCAAAACCTTCCAAACTATCAATATGGATCTGCCTTAACACCTGTTGTTACCGGATTAGGTACCGGCTTTGGGGTTGATAAGGTGGCCAACCCGAACTTAACCTGGGAGAGCGCCATTCAAACTAACGCGGGGATTGATTTCAGTTTAGCGAAAGGAAGAATTGATGCATCATTTGACTATTTCAATAAAACTTCCAAAGATTTCCTTTTCCAAAAACCATTGCCAGCTTACCTGGTTGGCCAAACAGCTGCTTATTCTGGTACCGGGGTAATCAGCCCGCCTTACATTAACGGTGGTAAGGTCAGTAACAAAGGTTTTGATTTTACTTTAAATACCAAAAACTTAACTGGTAATTTTAAATGGAATACGACATTAATCTTATCAAAATACACCAATAAAGTATTATCGCTTGCCGATGGCGTGCCATTCATCGACGGAAAGATTAACGTAAGCTTCTTACAAATGACGGTGACCAGAACACAGGTTGGCGGGTCAATTGGGGAGTTTTACGGCTACAGAGTGAAAGATATTTTCCGGACCGATCAGCAGTTGCGAACTGCACCTGTTCAGTTTGCAAGGCCCATCGCCAATAATAGCGCAGGTACCTGGTTAGGTGATATTCAATATGAAGACATTAATGGAGATGGTAAAATTGATGAGCTGGATCAGACTTCATTAGGCAATCCAAATCCAAAATTCACGTATGGCATTACCAATAATTTCTCGTTTAAATCTTTCGATTTATCTATCTTTTTAAACGGTTCTTATGGTGCTAAAATTTATAATGCGCTAAATTACCAGCTTCAGGGGCTCTCGGGTCAATATCAGAATCAGTTGGCTTCAGCAATCAATTTCTGGACGCCGACCAATACGGGGTCTAACATTCCCGCACCAAGAGGCGGGGATAATCCGAACCTAAAAAGTTCCGACCGCTTTGTAGAATCTGGTTCGTTTTTAAGGGTTCAGAACATTAACCTGGCTTACAATATCCCGCAGGAAATTATCCGCAAGGCTAAATTAAACAGATTGAAAGTTTTTGCCAGTGTGCAAAACCTATATGTATTTACAAAATATAAAGGACTTGATCCAGAGGTTGGTAATCAGAACTATAACGTATTCTTAACCAATGTCGATAGTGGTAGATACCCTATTCCCCGCACCTTTACTTTTGGCCTTAATGCAGAATTTTAACTATAAGAACATGAAGACATATATAAAATATTCCCTTGCAATTGCTGTGCTTACCATGATTACGGTAACGAGTTGTAAAAAAGAATTTTTCGATCGTCCGCCGCAAAGTTCCATCACACTGGATAACTTTTATAAAACCGCAGAACAGGTATCATCGAGCACCAATATCCTTTACAGTGCCGCCTGGTTTGGCTGGGTAACAAAAGGCGGATGGGCGATTACCGAAATGGCTGGCGGCAACGGCCGCTCCTATTCTTCTGATGTGGCCAACTTCGGCAACTTTTCGGTAACCGATGGAAACAGTGAACTTGCTAATGCTTACAATTCATTGTGGATTGTCGTGGCGCAATCGAATGCGATTATCAACAACCTGCCAGCCAAAGTTCCCGCTACAGTGGATAAAAAAGTTGTTAATCAGGCCTTGGGCGAAGCGCGCTTGTTCAGGGCGCTTTCTTACTTCCATTTGGTAAGGCTGTTTGGTAACGTACCTATCATTGAAAATACCCTGGATTATGTAGATAATTTTCAGGTAAACACAAATCCGGTAACTGATGTGTACAAATTTATTCTAAACGATTTAAAGTTTGCTGAAGCGAATTTAATTCCGCAAATCAGAAGTGGAAATTCTGTTGCGCAAGGTCGTGTTTCCAGCGGATCGGCAACAGCCTTATTGTCCAAAGTTTACCTATATATGCAGGATTATACGAACGCACGTGCTGCGGCAGAAAAAGTAATTGCCAGTGGTGAGTTTAAGTTATACGGGGTTGATGTTCCGGGGAAAGAGTTTAAAGATTTATTCTTAACGGCCAACAACAACAATGAAGAATCTGTAATTGCGCTTCAATGGGCTGGTGCAGGTGGTTATGGCAAGGGGAATCCACTTCAGGCATCCTGGGCAGCGAATACTTCCATCACAGGAACGGGAGATGGTTATGGCGTATTGGGCGTAACTTTCGATGCCTTATTTGCTTTCCAGCAAGATGATAAACGTTTCAAGCCAACCATTATGGTTACAGGATCAAACTATCCGGAGATCAATCAATCAGCTGGCGGTTACACCCATCAGGCTAATCAGGGTCAGGGAACCAGTGCTTTTGTTAAAAAATATGTGGTAGGTACCCCTGCAGATAATGGCGGTATTGGCTCGGCCCAATCATCGGCAAACAACACCTATATGATGCGCTATGCAGAAGTTTATTTGATTCTTGCTGAATCAATTATGGGTACAGCCAGGAGCAGCACAAATCCACAGGCCTTAGCCGCAATTAACAAAATCAGAACGCGTGCTGGACTAGGAAGCCTTACGGAGATCAGGCGTGGTTATTTTACGGCCAATAATACGCCCGGTAAACCAACAAATGCACCGGCACAATTTTACCGTGATGATATTTTAGAAGAACGTAGGCGGGAATTCATGTTTGAGTTTGATTATTGGTTCGACTTAGCGCGTTTGGATGGATTTAATGTGAGCAATCATCCTAATGCCATCACCATTATTAACCAACAGGATCGTGGTGCTGGAGATAATAGCGTGCCATCCAGCAGTTATGGGAACGGCTATTATGTGATGACAAATAGCAAATTTCTGTTCCCGTTCCCTGCTACAGAAGTGGCATCGAACCCTAAATTAATTCAACCTCCAGTTCCTTATGTTTTTAAATAAAATGAACATGAAAAAGATCAATAAACAATCAAACTTTGCCATGTTCATGGTATTGTTCACCCTGGTATTGGGTTATGCTTCCTGTAAAAAAACAGATGAAGGTGGCGGCGGTCAGCCGGTGATTACCAGAGTACGACTGATCAGTAAAACCGATACGCTTAAAAATGTAGTACACCGCGTTACCTTGGATTCTAACCAAATCTACGATGAAACCAGACAAGTGAGTTTTGATTCTACGGTAGTAGCCGGAAGATTAAATAATCAATACGCAATTGTGGGAGAAAACCTCCTGACCACACTCTCTGTTTCTTTTAATGGCTTAAATGTAAATTACAATCCGGCATTACTGACAGACAACAGCATTATCATCTCTATCCCCGAACAAACACCATACGGCGCTAGTCAGAACAACAAATTAGTGGTTACCACGAAGTTTGGTACTGCAAGTTTTGATTTTCCGATCCTACAGCCACCACCCGTAATTACCTCATTTAGTCCGGTAGCTGCCGGAGCGGGTGAAACTGTTACCATTACAGGGACCATTTTTGAAGGGGTAACCAAGGTGGCTTTTGATTTAGTTCCCGCTGAGATTATCGGTACGCCAACTAAAACACAAATCCAGGTGAGGGTACCGGCTGGTGTAGTACAATCACGCATCTTAGTCACTACCCCAGGCGGAACCACGCGTTCTGCAGGCTCTTTTGGCTTTAAATCACTTCTTTATGATGATGCCTTTCCAACAGGATGGGGTTCTTATTTAGGCTACAACAGTACCATCAATCTGGCCAGTACCGCTCAGGTTAAGCGCGGAACCAATGCCATAGCCACTACCTTTACCGATGCTTATGGCGCATTACAAATCGGTTATAACGGTTCTACCATTGATGTAACCAGATCTGGCCTTACCGCAATTAAATTGTCCATTTATGGTGGTGCAGGAATTGTAGCAGGTAGCAGGGTTCAACTGGTTATTAATGGAAATTATGGAAACCCTGTACCCCTTACCTTAACACCAGGTAGTTATACTGATTATACCATTCCACTAAAAGATTTAGGAAACCCAACGGTGATCACTGAATTTGTATTGCAAAGTTTAGGGAACGCGGTGCCAAGTATAATTTATGTAGACGATATAGGATTTATTTAATCCATCAATGCCCTGATCTAATGGGTCAGGGCTTTTTAAAAACGTAATGATTAAAAAAATAAATCTTCTGATTTTAACTTTAGCCCTGGTCATGATGGCGAATGCCCAACAAGCTTTCGTTAAACAAGCCGCGCAACAATTCACCATTGCCGGAAAACCATATTATTTTATTGGTGCAAATTATTGGTACGGAGGTCTTTTGGCACTTGAGAAAGATCCTGTAAAAGGTAAAAAGCGGTTAATCAATGAACTCGACTTTTTGAAGTCGAAGGGGATTAATAACTTAAGGGTACTGGTAGGTGGAGAAGGTGAAGGAAAGATCAACGGCGTAGACAGGGTAAAACCAGCTTTACAACCAAAACATCAGATCTTTAATGAGGAGATTTTGAACAGTCTGGATTTCCTGTTAATGGAAATGGCCAAACGAAAAATGTATGCGGTACTTTACTTAAGCAATAATTGGGAATGGAGCGGGGGCTTTTTACAATACCTCAACTGGAATGGGCAGATCGATCAGGATACCCTGCAACGCAAGCTTACCTGGGATGAACAGCGCGATTATACCAGCAAATTTTATGATTGCGATCCCTGCAAAACAGATTATAGAAAGCAACTGGATTTTATCATCAGTCATAAGAACAGTTATACGGGGATAAAGTATACTGATGAAACTGCGATTATGGCCTGGGAGCTGGCTAACGAACCTAGACCTATGCGGGCTACTGCAATAGAAAGCTATAAAAGCTGGATTTCATCAACAGCAGCTTATATCAAAGCTATCGACCAGAACCACTTGCTAACCATTGGCACGGAGGGATTCATGGGTACGGAAGAAAATTTTGACCTGTTTAAACAGATTCATAGTGATAAAAATGTAGACTATTTAACCATCCATATCTGGCCGAAAAACTGGAGCTGGTTTAAAGAGGCGCCAACAAAAGAAAATCTTCCTGTAGTGATTCAGAAAACAAACGAATACATTCAGCAACATGAGGCGATTGCCAAAGCATTAAATAAACCTCTGGTAATTGAAGAATTTGGTTTGCCCAGAGATGGGCATTCATTTGACCCTGCTTTAAGCACCCAGTTTCGCGATGAATATTTTCAAAGTATCTTTTCAAATTGGAAGAACAGTGAAAAAATGAAGGGTGCAATCGCTGGTTGCAATTTCTGGGCTTTTGGTGGTAGTTCCCGTCCGGTTAAAGGTCAGTTGTTCTGGAAAGACGGTGATGACTTTTCCGGAGATCCACCGCAGGAAGAGCAGGGTTTGAATACCGTTTTTGATTCAGATCATTCCACCTGGAAAGTGATCAGGCAGTATACAAAGAAGTAAATCAATCAATTTAAACCACCTACAATTTCCAACCTATGGAAAAAAGATATTTGACTTTATTAATCGCACTGCTAGCAGCCGCCACAACATTCGCTCAAAACATCAATTGGGTAGAAAGAAATGGCCAGTTAAAAGTGCTGAATGGAAAAGTTGTAAATAGCAGAAATGTTCCGCCACAACTCCGTGGGATTAGTATGTCCTGGAGCATCTGGCAGGGAAGAAAGTATTATAATCCGAAAGTGGTAAGTTGGTTACGATCAGATTTTAATATCAGCTTGTTGCGGGTTTCCATGGCGGTTCAGCCAGACAGCGGCTATCTGCAGCAACCTGAGGAACAAGAAAAGCTGGTGGTAAAAACCATTGATGCAGCCATCGCAAATGGATTGTATGTATTAATCGATTGGCATGATCACCATGCCGATCAACACCTGGCGCAATCGAAAGTTTTCTTCGCGAAAATGGCAAAAAGATATGCAGGTAAACCGAATGTAATTTATGAAGTATTCAATGAACCGGAGAAACTAGCGTGGCAAACAGTTAAAGATTACGCTACGCAGGTGATTGCAGCAATTAGAAAATACGATGTAACAAACCTTATCATTGTGGGTAGTCCCACCTGGGATCAGGATATTGATATAGCGGCCAAGGACCCGATTAAAGGTTATCAAAACATTGCTTACGCTTTTCATTTTTATGCCTCCGATCCCAATCACCAGGAACTGCTAATGAAAAAAGCAGACAAAGCACTGGCTTTAGGCTTACCGCTCATGGTAACTGAATGGGGCGTTGGCGAAGCCAATGGGAACGGTGAGTTCAATTTGGAAAAAACCAATAAATGGTTAGCCTGGATGGAAGGCCATCAACTTAGCTGGGCGAACTGGAACATCACCGATAAGAAAGAGACGACCGCAATTCTTCAACCTGGCGCATCTAAAAGTGGAAACTGGAAAACCACTGCCCTTACGCCCGCAGGACAGTATATCCGCACGCAGCTTAGACAATTAAATCACTAGAATCAAAAAAAATGAAATTAAAACTGACGCTATTTTTAATGGTTATCTCCAGCATGTCTTGCGCTTTTGGGCAAGGGAATAATTATACCCAAAAATATACCAAGTTTGAAGGCTTGGCGCTTACCCCACCCATGGGATGGAATAGCTGGAACAAATTTTCCTGCAATGTAGATGAAAAATTAATCAGAGAAACTGCCGATGCGATAGTGAGCTCTGGGATGAAAGCAGCAGGTTATACTTATATTAATATTGATGATTGCTGGCATGGAGACCGGGATAGTTTAGGATTTATCCATCCGGACGCTAAAAGATTTCCATCAGGAATGAAGGCGTTGGCAGATTATATTCACAGCAAGGGGTTGAAACTGGGGCTGTACTCAGATGCAGGCTCACAAACCTGTGGCGGCCGGCCCGGAAGTCGTGGTTATGAATTTCAGGATGCACTTACCTATGCCAAATGGGGTGTGGATTATCTGAAATATGATTGGTGTAATACCGAAGGCTTAAAAGCGGAAGGCGCATACAAAACAATTATGGCGGCATTACAAAAAGCAGGACGGCCAATGGTATTGAGCATTTGTGAATGGGGAAATGATAAGCCATGGATATGGGGGCCTGCAGTGGGCCAGCTTTGGAGAACCAGTGGTGATATTTTTAATTGTTTTGATTGCGTGGAAGATCACGGTACCTGGAAATCTTTCGGCGTCATGCAGATTTTAGATAAGCAGGAAGGCTTGCGGCAGTACGCAGGACCTGGTCATTGGAATGATCCGGATATGCTTGAAATTGGGAATGGGAAGTTAACGCCTGGCGAAGACCGGGCACATTTTTCAATGTGGGCCATGCTCGCCGCCCCATTAATTGCAGGCAATGATTTGCGGAATATGGACAAAGAAACGCAGGCTGTACTGACCAATAAAACCATTATTTCGATCAATCAGGATTCTTTGGGCATCCAGGCTTTTCGGTTTGCTAAAGCGGATGGTTTTGAAACCTGGTTCAAACCCATGAGCAATGGGAAATGGGCGGTTTCTTTCTTAAATCGTTCAGCAGCAATCAAGAAAATAGCTTTTAATTGGAAGCAGACGAAAATTGTAGATGAGGTTTTTAATAAGGTGCTTAATGCCAGCGAGCTTACCTATCAAATTAGAAATGCGTGGACCAACAGGCAAATGGGAAACACAAAGCAAATCCTCAATGCAGAAGTGCCACCACATGATGTACTGACGCTTATTTTGGAATCCAAATAATTAGCGGCAATTGATTCGGACTCCCAAGTGACAGTATTAAATATCAAAAAACAAACCAGCAGCATTTCATTTAGATAAAAACCCTTGTTCCGGAAAAATTCTCTCTAAATTCTTTAGGTGTGCAATGTTTTTTCTTCTTAAACAAACGGTTAAAGTTGGAGATATTATTGAAACCACATTTGTAAGAAATCTCAGAAACCGAATGCGTGGTCTCGATCAGCATCCGCGTAGCATGGCCCAGACGAATTTCATTTAAACTGTCAATAAAGGTATTTCCTGTCCGCTTCTTTATAAACCGGCTAAAGGAAACCTCCGTCATGCTCACCAGTTTAGATAAATCTTTAAGGGTAATGGCCTTGAAAAAATTGGCATTCATAAATTCAAAAGCCTTATCAATCCGGCGGCTGTTGTAATTCATGATCTGGTCATTATTAAATGTGCCGTCAGATAAAATGCGCATGCTTTTCGAGGAAGAAAGATCATGCAGGATACTCATCAGCTCCAGTACCGAATCAAAGCCCTGCAATTGATCGATATCCAGAATGCGTTTATAAACTTTCTCAATGGTTTCCCGCGGGAAGAGAATACCGCGAACGGAGCGTTCAAACATTTTCCTGATAAAACTCAGTTGATTTCTCCTTAGCATTTTATCGTCAAAGAGATCTTTATGCCACTGAATGGTTACTTCGGTAATCTCCTCGCTTTTGCACTGGTGGGTAGTCCATACGTGAGAAAGGTTAGGGCCGATCAACACCAGTTCCATATCTGTGATTTCTTCAATATTATCGCCCACAATTCGCTTCGCTCCGGGTGCGTTTAAAATAAGGTTCAGTTCAAATTCCTCATGGAAGTGCAGCGGAAAATCAAACTCCTTTTTCACCCGGGAAAATATAGTAAAACAGTCATTCTGGGTAAGGGGTGTAATTTCTTTGATAATATTATTCATAACCTTCAGGTTCAAAATAGATCTCTTTAAGATAAAAGAACATTGATGCAATTTAATAAAAAAATAGGTTTATCGTGAAACTTGAAGGCATATCTGCTGATAAAAATGATAGTTATTCTATGGCATTTGGTTAAAATAGTATTATTATAAAAATGATTACCTTCCTACTTTAGACTATAAATATAGCAGCCTAATATTCTAACCAAAACAGATCAGAATGATAAAGAAAACCGTGCCTTTCTTACTCCTTTTATGCACCATTTCCATAGGGGCATTTGCACAGCTGATTGACCATAAAGCAACTATAGCCACCCGGAACTTGTATAAAAA
>Ga0157370_10002213_pt1 | contig 23732 bp, 16 predicted proteins | sample C35metaG_FD_113463 | JGI IMG/M metagenome (GOLD analysis project Ga0157370, IMG submission 113463) | Corn rhizosphere microbial communities from Kellogg Biological Station, Michigan, USA - C3-5 metaG | ecosystem: Host-associated > Plants > Roots > Rhizosphere > Soil | place: USA: Michigan...
GTTAACTACAATTGTTAAATCTTGATCACCGTCTACAGTAAATGTTGTTTCGTTATGATTTACAGCTACTTTTAAAATTTGGTTTCTGAAATTAATTTTAAAAGAGTAGCCTTTCCATTCTTTTGGGATTTTTGGAGAGAAATGCAATTGATCATTTTTAACTCGCATTCCTCCAAAACCTTCTACAATACTCATCCATGTTCCGGCCATTGAGGTAATATGACAACCTTCTTCTACTTCTTTATTATAATCGTCCAAATCCAAACGAGACGTTCTTAAATAAAATGTATATGCCATATCCATTTTATCTAAAGCTGCAGCTTGAATCGAGTGAACGCAAGGCGAAAGCGAACTTTCGTGAACGGTAAACGATTCGTAGAATTCGAAATTTCGTTTTAATTCGTCTTTAGAAAAATGATCTTCGAAGAAATAGAAACACTGTAAAACATCGGCTTGTTTGATGTATGGTGAACGTAAAACACGATCCCAAGACCATTTTTGGTTTATAGGGCGCTGTGATTTATCTAAATCTTTTACAGGAACTAAATCTTTGTCTAAGAAACCATCTTGCTGCAGATAGATTCCTAACTCTTTTGAAGTCGGGAAATACATATCATCGGCTACTTTTTTCCATTCCTGAATTTCATTCGCCGAAAGGCTCACTTTTTCTAAAATGCGTTTGTGATCTGCAGGATATTCTGCGCCAACTTTAGTAATTTGTTCCGATGCAAAATCAATACACCATTTTGCAATATAATTGGTGTAGAAATTATTGTTGATGTTGTTTTCGTATTCGTTTGGTCCTGTAACTCCTAATATCACATATTGATTTTTCTCTTTTGAGAAAGAAGCTCTTTGGTGCCAGAAACGAGCAATACCAATTAAAACTTCTAAACCTTTTTCCGGAATATAAGAGTAATCGCCTGTGTAACGATAATAATTGTAAATGGCAAAAGCAATCGCACCATTTCTGTGGATTTCTTCGTGCGTGATTTCCCATTCGTTGTGGCATTCTTCACCATTCATGGTCACCATTGGGTATAATGCCGCACCGTTTTTGAAACCTAAATTATCCTTAGCATTTTCAATCGCTTTGTCTAATTGATTGTAACGGTAAGTCAATAAGTTTCTTGCAACCTGTTGATCTTTTGTTGCCATGTAAAACGGAATACAATATGCCTCAGTATCCCAATAAGTTGATCCGCCGTACTTTTCTCCGGTAAAGCCTTTTGGTCCAATGTTTAATCGGCTGTCTTTTCCTGAGTAGGTTTGGTTTAATTGGAAGATGTTGAAACGAATTCCCTGTTGTGCTTTTACATCGCCTTCGATTGTAATATCTGACATTTCCCAGATTTTTGCCCAAGCCTCAATTTGATTTTGAAGTAAAGCATCGTATCCTGAATTTACGGCAGATTTTATTACTTTTTCGGCTGCAGCCAAAGTGTTTTCGTGGTTTAAAGAAACCGTATATCCTCCAATTTTCTGGATAGATGAGGTTTGTCCTTTTGCAATAATAGTTCCGTACGTATATTGAACTTTATCTGCAGTTGAATCGATTGTAGATGGTGAAACATGAATATCTTCATCGTTTGCCAAAATCGTATTGTGCATAAAAGTTGTAACTTTAAAATGCGTTTTAAACGTTTGGGCGGTTACAAAAGCTTCGTTTGTGCCTTTTTTAACTTCAAGCGGTTCCCAGAATTTCTCTTCCCAGTTAGCATCTTCATTGGTTACACCTGCGTCTATGTAAGGTTTGTAAACGATTTTAGCATCTTTATTTAAAGGCGTAATATCGTATTTAATGATTCCGGCTTCGTCTAAATCTAACGAAAGAAAACGGCGAACATTTACAGCGATTTCGGTTCCGTTTTTTAGAACTGCTTCAAAAGAACGGTTGTACCATCCTTCTTTCATATTCAATTCTCTGCGAAAGTTTCTAACTTCGGTACAAGTATTTAAATTAAGATTTTCTTCGTTGATTTCTATGTCAATTCCTATCCAGTTTGGAGCGTTTAATACTTTGGCAAAATATTTCGGATATCCGTTTTTCCACCAGCCCACTTTTGTTTTATCTGGATAATAAATTCCGGCAATGTAACTTCCCTGAAAAGTTTCTGCGGAATATGTTTCTTCAAAATTGGCGCGCTGTCCCATAGCACCGTTCCCGATACTAAAGAGACTTTCAGACGATTTTACTCTCTCGGCATCAAATCCTTCTTCTATAATTGACCAATTATCTGGTTTTATATAATCTTGGTTCATTTTTTCTTTAATTAGAGAATTAGATAATGGCCAATTTGATAATTACTTTTTGGCTATTTCTAATTGCTGATTCTTTTTACTGTTTTGATTGATGATTTGTAACGATTTATTAGTGTGTTTAAATTTGATAGTTATTCATTTTCTAATTATCAAATTGGCACATTTTCTAATCGATTAATGATTGTATAAAGGATTCTTCCATAGAAGTAAAATCTTTAAAAATATAGTCAGCTTCATGTAAAATTGTTTCCTCACCAATTCCTACACTTGTCATTCCGCCAATATTTGCTGCTTGAATTCCGGCAACAGAATCTTCAAATACGATTGAATTTTTTGGATCAATATGTAATAATTGAGCCGCTTTTAAGAAAACTTCCGGATCTGGCTTTGCATTGGTCACATCGTTTCCGTCAACAATAACATCGAAATACGAAAGAATTCCGGTTTTTTCTAAAATTGGTCTTGCATTTTTACTGGCAGAACCCAATGCAATTCCCTGTTTTTTATCTTTTAATAGTTTTAGCGTTTTTAAAACTCCTGGAAGAATCTCACTTTCATCCATGTCAACTAAATAAGATAGGTAATCTTCATTTTTTTGAATCAGCCATTTGTCTTTGTCTTCCTGCGAAGCTTCAACATTTCCTAATCCAAGTATAATATCCAGCGAACGAACGCGGCTTACGCCTTTTAAAAGTTCGTTGTCTTCATGCGTAAAATTTATATTTAGAGATTGTGCAATTTTCTGCCATGCCAAAAAGTGGTATTTAGCGGTATCAACGATTACTCCGTCAAGATCGAATATGAATGCTTTTTTGTTCATTTTAAAAGGAATTCTTCTTTATGATTTTAGATAGTGTCGTCTACATCTTTTACTTTGTAGACTAAAAGAGCGGCAATTAAAAAACTTACTCCGCTGGTAATTAAGGCATAAATTGCATCGCCATTGTAAAGGTATTTTACAATTGGGCCTCCAATTAATGCGTTTACAATTTGTGGAATAACAACAAAGAAGTTGAAGATTCCCATGTAAACTCCCATCTTTTTTGGAGCAATAGATCCTGCAAGAATTGCGTAAGGCATTGCCAGAATACTTGCCCAGGCAACTCCAATTAAAATCATTGGCAGTACAACCCAGTCTTCATTTGGCATAAAATAAATAGATATTAAACCAATTCCTCCAATAATTAATGAAACGGCGTGAGTTGATTTTCGTCCAATTTTTTTTGCGATGTAGGGTAAGAAAAACAAAGCGACTATGGCAGAAACTAAGTTGTAAACGCCAAACAAAATTCCGACCCAGTCACCAGCGTCCTGATATTGCTGGCTTGAAGTGTCTTCTAATGGCAGTCCGTAAATGTGATGCGCAATTGCCGGAGTTGTAAAAACCCACATTCCGAATAATCCGAACCAAGAAAAAAACTGCACCCAGCTAAGCTGACGCATTGTAGTTGGCATTTTTGCAAAATCAGTAAAAATGTCTGTGATTTTTGATTTTTCCTCAGAATCAGAAATCACATCATTTTGCGGATCTTCAAATTTTGCTAACTCTTCTGGAGAGTATTCTTTGGTTGTGAATAAGGTTACCAAGATGGAACCAATTAAAACTGCTGCGCCAATTATAAAGGACAAAGTCAGGTTTAAAGGCACGCTTCCAGGAACTGTACTGTTCGAAACATGAAAGTACTTTGTTAAAACATAAGGCAATGCTGAACCAATTACGGCTCCAAATCCAATTAATGAAGTTTGAATGCTAAATCCTGCAGTACGCTGATCTGTTCTTAAATTATCACCAACAAGCGCGCGAAACGGCTCCATGGCAATGTTAAAAGAAGCATCCATGATCATTAACATTCCGGCTCCAACCCATAAAGCGGGTAAAACGGAAATGAAAATATTAGCCTGCGGCATTAAGATTAATCCAACCGAAGCTAAAATTGCGCCTACTAAAAAGAAAGGTTTTCGTCTGCCGAATTTTCCCCAGGTTTTGTCGCTGTAATGACCAATGATTGGCTGCACTATTAATCCCATAAGAGGAGCAATAATCCAGAACCATGAAAGTTCATGTACGTCGGCACCAAAAATTTGAAGAATTCTGCTGGCATTTGCGTTTTGCAGCGCAAACCCCATTTGTATTCCCAAGAAACCGAAACTCATATTCCAGATTTCCCAGAAACTTAATTTACGCTTTTCCATTATCGTAATTTCTAAAAAATTATACGATAAGCGCTTTGCTTATCAAAACTTACTGTTTTTTTCGAAGTAAAAGTAAAAGCCTTGACGGGCGTAAAAGTATAAATTATTTTTAGATATATGCTAACAAAAAAGCCATAAATATTTTTTATGGCTTTAGAAAGTGTTGATTTTAAGAAAATTAGTCAGTAGATTCTCTTTGTATTAAATGGGTTTCTATGACTTCTGTTGTATAATTTTCGTTTTCCTCGTCGTCGTCATCGTGTTCGGCTTCGAGTCTTTCAATCAGCATTTTGGCTGCTTTATTTCCCATTTTTTCACCGCTTTGGCTTACGGTTGTAATCGTAGGTGTTGAATATTTGGAGATGATCCCGTCAGTAAAAGCAATTACGGCTAAATCTTCCGGAATTTTTAATCCCATTTTTGATGCCGTTTTAATAATTGTTACTGCAAAAAGCTCGTTTACAGCAAAAACAGCATCAAAAGCTCTGTCGTGTAAAAGCTGGCTGATTGTGATTTCGCAGGTGTCTACGTCTTCAATTTTTATAATTAAATCTTCGTTGAAAGGAATTCCGTTGTCTAAAAGTGCTTTTTCGTAACCGTCGGTTCTTAATTTACCAACACTTACATAATCGACCGTTGTCACTAAGGCAATCTTTTTTCGGCCATTATCAATGAGACTCTGAACGGCTTCATAAGCAGCAGCTTTATCATCAATAATCACTTTATCACATAAAATATCGTTGGTAACGCGGTCGAACATTACAACCGGCATCCCTTGATTTATGACTTCGGTAATATGGTGAAAATCGCCTTTAAACTGGGTTTCTTTAGAAAGAGACATGATAAAACCATCGATACTTCCGTTGGCTAACATTTCCATATTCAGAACTTCTTTATCGAAAGAATCATCAGATAAACAAATGACAACACTATAACCATTTTCGTTTGCAACCTGCTCGATTCCGTTGATTACGGTAGAGAAAAAATGGTGTACAATTTCGGGAATAATGATGCCTATACTTTTGGTTTTTCTGTTCTTTAAACTAAGAGCAATGTTGTTTGGTTTGTAGTTATAAAACTTTGCAAAAGCCTGCACTTTTAATCGTGTTTCTTCTCCAATTTCCAAACTGTTTCTAAGTGATTTTGAGACAGTTGAAATAGAGACGTCAAGCTCTTTTGCAATCTGTTTTAGGGTTATTTTACGTTTCATGGCGTGAATTGAAAAAAATCTAATTAATAATAAAGGTATCTGAAATTTTTATAATTGACAATTTTTACCTCAAAAGACTACAAAAAATAGAAAGTTTTCAACACTACCACGTTTTCGTAACTCAATAAAAATAGTCTCAGGTCGAGCACGTTAATAAATTCATAATTTTGAAATTCGAAGTAAAATTAAAAACTTAACTAACAATCACAAACTCAAACTAATTTAAACAAAAAGTATGAAAACAATTTACAAAAAGTTGTTATTTTTATTCCTATTGTTGCCGTTTACAGTGTTAGCTCAAAACACTCTAAGCGGGACTGTTGTCGATAAAGCAACAGGTCAGCCAATACCGGGAGTAAACGTAAATGTACAAGGTGCTCCAAATGGTGCATCAACGGGATTTGATGGTAATTACCAGCTGTCAAATGTTAAAAACGGAAGTAAAATCGTTGTTTCTTTCATTGGATACAAAACTGCAACAATTGATTATACCGGCCAAAAAACATTAAACGTAACTTTAGAAGAAGATACTAACCAACTGAAAGAAGTTGTAGTACAAGTAGGTTACGGAACCGTTAAGAAAAAAGACGCAACAGGTTCTGTATCACAAATTTCTGCTAAAGAATTCAATAAAGGAATTAACGTAACGCCTGAGAGTTTAATCAGCGGTCGTATTTCTGGTGTAAATGTTGTGGGCGGTGGTGCTCCGGGTGCTAAAGCAGATATTAGAATTCGTGGAGGATCTTCATTAAAAGCTTCTAACGAACCTTTAATAATTTTAGACGGACTTCCGTTAAGTAATGCGGTTCCTAGTGGTGCAACTAGTATCTTATCTACTATTGATCCTAATGATATTGAGTCTTTTACAGTTCTTAAAGATGCCTCTGCAGCAGCGATCTACGGATCTAGAGCAGCAAATGGTGTAATTGTAATTACAACTAAAAAAGGGACTAAAGGCGGTGTAAAAGTTAATTTCAGCTCACAAGTTGGTATTAATACCGTAGCTAATACAGTTGATGTATTAAACGCAGATCAATTCCGTGATTTAGTTAATACAAAAGGTACAGCTGCTCAACAAGCATTAATGGGTAAAGCAAATACAAACTGGCAGGATGAAATTTTCCATACAGCTTTAACTACCAACAATAATATCTCTGTAAGCGGTTCTTTATTTAATAAATTGCCAGTACGTTTATCTGTTGGAAATGTTGATAATCCTGGAATCTTAAGAAATACTTCTTTTGAAAGAACTACGACATCGATATCGTTAAATCCGGTTTTATTTGATAATCACTTAAAAATTGATATCAACGGAAATTTAGCTTTTGCTAAAAATCAATTTCAAGACGAAGCAGCAATTATTGGCGGTGCTATAGGATTTGATCCAACACAGCCTGTTTATGATGCAAACTCTCGTTACGGCGGCTATTTTGAATGGTTAGAGCCAAACGGAAATTTACCATTATTGCCTTCAAGAAATCCGGTTGCGAGATTAAACTTAGAGGATAAAAGAGCGACATCTACCAGAAAATGGGGTAATGTTAGATTAGATTATAAATTCCATTTCTTCGAAGATTTAAGAATTATTGCAGAAGCTGGTATTGACAGATTTGATAGTAACGGCTATAACAGACAAAGTACACAAAGTGCATTAGGATATCAGCCAAATGCTTTTAGTACAGGAAACTGGGTAAATTTAGGAAACTACAATAGTTATACAAATGATCTTCAGAACAAGAACTTAAATACCTACTTTAACTATACTAAAGATTTAGGAAAGTTTAAAATTGATGCAACAGCTGGTTATAACTACCAAATGTTCCAAAAGCAGAAATATGAATCTGGAGAAACTACGCAGCCAACTCGTAATGAGTTAACGACTATTGATCCAGATGTTAATTTACAATCTTATTTTGGTCGTTTGACATTAAATTATGACAGTCGTTATTTATTAACACTGAATTATAGAAGAGACGGTACTTCTCGTTTCTCTAAAGAAAACAGATGGGGTAATTTTGGAGGAGCTGCTTTTGCATGGAATCTTGCTGAAGAGGCATTCTTAAAAGATAATCAAACTTTATCAAGCTTAAAATTAAGAGTTGGTTACGGTACAACCGGACAACAAGATATTGATGCTCAATATGATTACTTAAGAAGGGTTACACTTGGTACGATTAATTCTCAATATATTTTTGGTAATACTGTTTATAAAACAGCAAGACCAGAAGGGTATAATGAAGATATTAAATGGGAAGAATTAGCCGAGATGAACGTTGGAGTTGATTTTGGATTCTTAAATGACAGAATTACAGGTACATTAAACTACTTTGATAAAAAATCTACTGATTTATTAGCAGATGTTGTAGTTCCTGATGGAGCAAATATTAGAAATACCGGAACATATAACGTTGGTAGTTTAAGAACTAAAGGAATCGAATTTAATATTCAGTCAGATATTATTAAAGGAGATAAATTGAATTGGAATGTTGCCTTTAATGCGACTTACCTAGACAGAAAAATTACAGATTTAGGTGTTACCGTTCCAGGTTTCTCTGGATACTTAGCCGGAGATAATATAGCTGGCGGCGGTGGAAATAAAATTTTGGTTAACTCTGTAGGTTACGCCCCTGAGTCATTTTTAGTGTATGAGCAATTGTATGACGCTAATAAGAGACCAATTGCAGGAGCTTATGTAGACAGAAACGGAGATGGTAAAATTGATGATGGAGATCGTTACAGATACAAAAAACCAACAGCAGATTACACATTTGGATTGTTCTCTACTTTAAACTACAAAAAGTTTGATTTTACAATGAACTGGAGAGCTAGTTTAGGAAATTACATTTTTGATAACGTGAGTTCTAACTTAGGTTACTCAGATGCAGGTTTAAGAAGACAAACAGATTTATCTAACGTATCTTCAGATTATCTTAATACAGGATTTACTTTTGAAGATAATGGTACATCTCGTTATTTATCTAATTATTACATAAAAGATGCTTCTTTTATTAAATTAGATAATGTTACCCTAGGGTATACTTTTGATAAAACATTATTAAAAGCAGCAAGTTTAAGATTTACTGCAGGTGTTCAAAATGTTTTTGTACTTACAAAGTATAACGGTTTAGATCCTGAGAAGTTTAATGGAATCGACAATAACGTTTATCCAAGAGCCAGAACATTCTTGTTTGGAGTAAATGCAAGTTTCTAATCGCGTACTGAAAAATAAAATTTAAAAAGAAACAAAATGAAAATATCATTTAAATATATATCTTATTTTTTCCTATTCATTGTAGGATTAAGTATGACGTTGACTTCGTGTACTGACGATTTGAACGTGACACCACGTGATAAAAACGAATTTTTATCTGAGACCTTTTTTCAGGATCCGTCTTCATACAAACAAGTTTTAGCAAAATTATATGCTGGTTTATATGTAGGAGGTAATGACGGAGATGGTAAACCAGATATTGCTGGGCTTGGAGGAGACTTTAGCAGTTACTTAAGATTACTTTTTGTAACACAGGAACTTCCTACTGACGAATCAATTATTGCTTGGGCAGATGGTACTTTACCAACTTTAAATACACAAAACTGGTCGCCTGCAAACGAATTTTTAGCAGGAGCCTATTCTAGAGCATTCTATGAAATTAGTGTTGCAAATGAGTTTTTAAGACAAACTACAGAGGCAAAACTTAATGCAAGAGGTGTTGATGCAAATTTAAAAACTGAAATCGCTGCTTTTAGAGCAGAAGCTCGTTTTTTAAGAGCATTTTCATACTATAACTTAATGGACTTGTTTGGAAATGTGCCTATTACAACAGAAGCGGATCCGGTTGGACTTTTTTATCCGGTTCAAAGAACAAGAGCAGAAGTTTTTGCATTTATTGAAGCTGAATTAAAAGACTTAGATAATAGCTTAATTGCTTCAAAAGGCAATGAATACGGTAGAGTTGATAAAACAGCGGCTAAATTTTTATTAGCACAGATTTATTTAAATTCTAAAGTATATACAGGAGTAGACAAAAATAACGAAGCGGCAATATTGTGTAATGATATCATTACTAATTCAGGATACACATTTGCAGATGTTCCTTATAGATATTTATTTTCTGCAGATAATAACAGAAATGGAGCGCAAAGTGAATTTATTTTCCCTGTTATCAGCGACGGTAATGCGATTAGAGCTGTAGGTGGAGGAATGAGTTTTATTATTCATGCTTCTATTGGCGGTAGTATGAATTCTGCAAACCAAGGTATGGATGGCGGATGGCAAGGTACGAGAGCTCGTAAAGAGTTTGTAGCTCTTTTTCCTGATGCAGCAGCAACAGGTGATAAAAGAGGTACGTTCTATACAGATGGCCAGTCATTGGATATTAATAACGTTGGAACTTTTACAGATGGTTATGCAGTAACGAAATTCATTAATGTTAATTCTGACGGATCAAAAGCACAAAGACCTGATGTTCCAGACACTGATTTCCCAATGTATAGATTATCTGACGTTTACTTGATGTATGCTGAGGCTACAGTAAGAGGAGCTGCAGCAGGTAATTTAGCTGCATCTGTAAACTACATCAATAAGCTTAGAGCAAGAGCTCAGGCGGCACCTATTTCTAGCGGAGATTTAACTCTTGACTTTATTTTAGCAGAAAGAGGGCGTGAATTGTTTTGGGAATGTCATAGAAGAACTGATTTAATTCGTTTTGGAAAATTCACAGGAGGATCTAAAATCTGGCAATGGAAAGGCGGAGTTATGGCGGGTACAGCAACTGAATCTTATAGAGATTTAATGCCGATTCCTGCAAGAAATATTCAGGCAAACCCAACATTGAAGCAAAATCCAGGATATTAACACCTTTATAAAACAGTAAAATGAAAAATATATATAAAATTTTAATCGCATTTATTGGTGTATTGACGGTTTCATGTAATGCTGATGCTGTTGATGATAGACCAATTGTTGATGCTGTTTCGACACCTGAAATAACAGCACCTGCAACAGGAAAAGAGTTTGTCTTAGATGCAGATAAAGCTTCAGAAGAAGCAGCGAAATTTACATGGTCGAAAGCAGGATATTCTGCTTCTGTAGTAGTAAGTTATAAGTTGTTAATTGATAAAAAGGGAGGCGATTTTTCAAAAGCAATTACCCTTGAGACAACTAGTAATGCTACTGAAGTTTCAGTACTGGTTAAAGACTTAAATCAGGCTGCAATTGATCTTGGAGGACAAACAGAAGTGGCTTCATTATTTGATGTAAAAATAGCTTCGAATGTTTCTGGCGGCGTTCCTCAAATTTCTAAAACATTAATCACAATTAGCGTAACTCCTTACACAGGAAAAGTGGAGTATAATTTTAATGATTGGTACTTGGTAGGAGATGCAACAGCTTCAGGCTGGGATAACAATAAAGGAAATCAGATTTTATTTAGAAGTGCAAAAAACGCTAATGAATATACTTTTACAGGATTCTTTAAAGCAGGAGCATTTAAAGCTATAAAAACTTTAGGAAGCTGGGCGCCAATGTATGGTGGTGCAGATGGAACATTAGCGTATAGAGGAAAAGATTCTGATCCGGATCCGGCAAGTTTTGCAATTCCACTTGATGGATATTACACCTTTACAATGGATGTACAGAAATTGACTTACAAATTAACTCCTTATGATGCTACTGCTGCAAAATCGTTTACGACAGTTGGTATTATTGGAGATAGTACACCAAAAGGCTGGGATAACTCAACTCCTATGTTGAAGTCTTCTTTCAATGGACACGTTTGGAGTTTAGGCGTAACTGCTTTAAAAGACGGTGGTCTTAAATTTAGAGCAAATGACAGCTGGGATGTATCATGGGGAGGAACAACTCCATTTGCTGGAGGAGGAAACGGTGAAAACATACCAGTAGCAAAATCTAAATATGTAATTTATTTCAATGATTTAGATGGAAGTTACTTAATGATTCCTAATCAGGGGTAAGACTTTCTTAAATATTAAAACGGGGCTATCTGCTAGGATAGCCCTTTTTTAATCAAGCTAACTAACCGAATAACCACAACATTATGAAAAAAACTTTACTATCAATATTTTTATTGATGGCAGTAACTGCTTTTGCACAAATTCAAACGGCAGTTTACTCCATAAGTCCTTCAACATTTGAAGCTGCTACACCAATTACAATTACGATTAATGGTACAAGTATTAATGAAAATACCTGGGGAGTTACCGGGAACGCATTGTATCTTTGGTCATGGTCTTATGATGTAAACGATACGAATCAAATGGATTCTCCGTCTAATGGATCTTGGACTGCATCAAATGAAGCAAGTAGGTTTACCTATAATTCTGCAACTGATACTTATACAAAAACATTTACACCATCGGTGTATTTTAATAGAAACGGAATTGGAAGAATAGGTTTTCTTATTAAAGCTAAAGACGGAACTGGTACTAAACAATCACAAGATATTTTAGTAGAAGTAGGCTCATTTCAAGTTTCTCTGACTTCACCTATAGAAAACAGCGCTTCCATTATAGCATCGGGTTCTAATTTTAATATTACGGCCACAAATACAAACGGTGCAGCGAGTTATTCTTTAAAAGCAAACGGAACAGTTATCAATACAAATGCAAGTACCGCAAGCTATTCGTATGCTCATGTTGGGATTACAAATAATCAGACTTATGAATTGAGTGTTACTCAGGCAGGAACTACCATTGTAAAAAAGTTTTCGGTAGTTGTAAATCCAAATACGGTTTCGCAGGCAATGCCGGCAGGATTGGTTGACGGAATTAATTACAACCCAGCCGATGCAACAAAAGCAACTTTGGTCCTTGATGCACCTTTAAAAGATTTTGTTTATGTTGCCGGAAGTTTCAATAACTGGCAGCCAACTTCGACGTATGCCATGAAAAAAGATCCCGTTTCAGGAAAATTTTGGCTGGAACTGACTGGATTGGTTTCGGGGGCAAATAATACGTATCAATATTGGGTTGTAGATGCAACACCGCTTGCTAATTCTCCATCTTTGGTAAAAACGGCAGATCCTTATTCGACTTTGGTTTTATCTCCTTATGATGATCCGACAATTCCGGCAAGTTCATATCCAAATTTACCAGCTTATCCGGCAGGACAGCAATTTGAAGTTACAGTTCTTAAAACAGGGCAGACACCTTATAACTGGCAGGTAACAAATTTTACAAAACAGAAAAAGAAAAATTAGTTGTTTACGAAGTTTTAGTTCGTGATTTTGATGCAGCAAGAAATTACCAAAGCTTGATTGATAAGATTGATTATTTTAAAAATCTTAAAATAAATGCGATCGAATTAATGCCGGTAATGGAATTTGAAGGCAATGAAAGCTGGGGTTATAATACCTCATTTCACATGGCTTTGGACAAGTTTTATGGCACATCGGATAAATTAAAAGAATTGATCGATGTATGTCATCAAAACGGAATTGCCGTTATTCTGGATGTTGCCTTAAATCACGCTTTCGGAAGAAATCCAATGGTCAGAATGTGGATGAACGATCCTGACGGAGATGGTTTTGGTTCGCCAACAACAGAGAATCCTTATTTTAATACAGTTGCAAAACATACGTATAGTGTAGGGGAGGATTTTAATCATCAATCGGCTAGAACGCAATATTATGTAGAACGCGTCATTAAACAATGGATTCAGGAATATAAAATTGATGGTTTCCGTTGGGATTTAACAAAAGGTTTTACACAGGCTTGTACGGCTTCGGATGAAGCTTGTACCAATGCATATCAGCAGGATAGAGTGGATGTTTTAAAGAAATATGCGGATTATTCCTGGAGTTTAGACCCGACACATTATACTATTTTTGAGCATTTAGGAACTGAAGCTGAAGAAAAACAATGGGCAGATTATAAAATTTCTGAAACGCCAAGCAAAGGAATCATGATGTGGGGAAAAATGACAAAGGAATACAATCAGCTTTCAATGGGATATGTCACAGAAAGTAATATTTCGAAAATGTCAAGTGCCAATCGTGGTTTTGCCGCAAATCGTTTAATAGGTTATGCCGAAAGTCATGACGAAGAACGTTTGATGTATAAAAATGTACAATACGGAGCTGTAAACGGTACCTATAATGTAAAGACATTAAATACGGCTTTGTCAAGAATGTCTGCAATTGGAGCGGTTTCGTTATTAATTCCAGGGCCAAAAATGATTTGGCATTTTGGAGAGTTAGGATGGGAAAGTTCTATTTTTACCTGTAATAATAATTCTGTAAATACAGATTCAGATGCTGTGGCCGGAGATTGTAAATTAGATACAAAACCACAGCCTCAATGGGTCAACAATTGGTTAGGAAATTCAAATCGTAATAAAATTTATAACGATTGGGCTAAAATGATTACACTTAAAAAAACAGAGCCTGTTTTTTCTGGTACTTCGACAATTCCAAATGCTAATTCATTAACGGTAAACATTAAAATAACGAATGCCAGTTTGACTTCGGCACAATTAAAAGATGTTTTGATTCTGGCCAATTTTGATGTTACAGCTCAAAATGTTGCAACCGGTTTTCCGTATGCAGGAATCTGGGTTAATTTAATGGATAACACCACTATAAATGTTACGGATATAAATGCCCCGATAAATTTACCTCCGGGAGAATATAGAATTTATGGAAACAAACCAGCAAATTTAGCAATCGAAGATTTTGAAAAAGGAAATACGGTGAATTTGTTCCCAAATCCCGTTTCCAACTATTTTACTTTAAATACTGCTGTTGCAAAAGTTCAGGTTTTTTCAGTTTCCGGGCAGTTGGTTAAAAGTTTTGCTTCAAACGGAAATGTCGATTTTCAATTTGGCGTAAGCGAATTACAATCGGGATTATATGTTGTAAAAGCTTCAGATGAAAGCGGTAAAACGCAGGTAATGAAGTTTATTAAAAAATAAACATTAAAAATATATCTCTAACAGATTAAAGATTTGGTTTGGTTAGTAATGTGAAAGGGCTGTTCTATTGAAAAATAGACAGCCCTTTTCTGGTTTAGTTGTTTATTGTTTTTGTCTATTTCTTTTTATCGTTGTATTCTCCAATTACGGCGAAATAACCAAATGTTCCTAAACCTAAAACAATTAGCGGTGTTAGAATAAAAAGAATGATGATACCAAAGACTAAATCATCTTGTTGATCTGATAATAATTTAGGTAAGCCAAATTCAAACACGCAAAAGTAAGCAGCAGCAACTGCTAAAATAACCCATAAAACGCCTAAAGCCTGTTTGATTCTATCCATGTTCTAAAATGTTAAAGATGATTAATTTTGTTTTTGTTGTCTATATAAACCATTCCAATTACAAAGCAGATTGAAGCAATAATAATAGGATACCAAAGTCCGTCGAGATAAAAATCGGTTTTTCCGGCTGCTTTCGCATGAGTTACAAAGTAGGTTGAAATTGCGGGCAGTAAACCTCCAAAGATTCCATTCCCTACATGATAGGGAAGTGACATAGAAGTATATCTGATTTTAGTTGGAAACATCTCAACTAAAAATGCGGCAATTGGACCATAAACCATTGTAACAAATAAAACCTGAATAAAAACTAAAAAAATTAAAGTCCATTCATCGCCGGAATTGATATTTATAGTGATAGTGCTTTGAGATTTTTTATTATCAGCAAAATCTGTTTTCTTTTCGATATACGAAGTTCCATCCGTATAGGTTTTTGAAATAGTGGTAATTAGATCATTATTTTTAGTTTTTTCAACCTTTTGAGAGGTTTGTTCTACAATTTCGGTTTTGTAGCTCACATCAGTTGTGTTGTACATCATCTTATATATAGGTCTGTAGAATAAAATAGCGAGTAACATTCCAGACATCATAATGTATTTTCGACCAACTTTGTCGCTCAGCCATCCAAAAACAATAAAAAATGGAGTACCTATTAATAATGCAATTCCAAGTAAGCTGTCTACTTGCGAAGAGTCAATATTCATAACCGTTTTCATAAAGCTCATAGCGTAGAATTGGCCTGTATACCAAACAACACCTTGTCCCATTGTGGCGCCAAATAGCGCTAATAAAACAAATTTTAAATTGTATCGATTTCCAAAACTTTCCCTTAACGGATTTGTACTTGTGGTTCCTTCTTTTTTAGCTTTTGCAAACACAGGCGATTCGTCCATATTTTTTCTAATTAAATACGAAACGCCAACCATTACGATCGAAACCCAAAATGGAACACGCCATCCCCAGGAATCAAACGCCTCGGCCGAAAGTACATTTTTGGTAGCCAGAATCACCATCAAAGAAATAAACAAACCCACGGTTGCCGTGGTCTGAATCCAAGATGTCCAATATCCTTTTTGTCCAACCGGAGCATGCTCTGCAACATAAGTCGCCGCGCCGCCATATTCGCCTCCAAGAGCTAATCCCTGAAGCAGTCTTAAAATCAAAACTAATAAAGGCGCAAGAAAACCAATAGTTTCATAACTGGGAATACAGCCTATTAAAAAAGTAGAACCTCCCATTAATAATAAAGTAGCCATGAAAGTGTATTTCCGACCAATAATATCTCCAAGTCTTCCAAAAAACAAAGCACCAAAAGGCCTGACAACAAATCCGGCGGCAAAAGTCGCTAAAGTCGATAAAAAGGCTGCAGTTGGATTATCACTGGGGAAAAATTTAGTAGAAATTACGACGGCTAAACTCCCAAAAATATAGAAATCATACCATTCAATCATTGTTCCCATAGAAGAGGCTGATATTACTTTCCAAATGCCTTTAGTAGAAGTTTTGCTCATAAAACGCTCTGTGTTTTTGATAATAAATAAAAATTTAAAATACGATTTTACGAATATATGAGATATTTTTTTATTTAGTTGGTACTTTTTTAACAAAAAGTATTTAATTGTTGACTTTACGTTTCTTAGGTAATTCAATACTTGTTAATTCAAAATAAAGCAGATATTGAATAGGCCTAGAAGGCTTTTAAATATCGGGAAGTATTGCTTTCTTAAGAAAGAAAACACTAGTTTTGCAGCTCAAATTTAAAGCAGAAAATGGTTGTCATATTTGAAAAAAATATGGCATTAAAAGGGAATTTGGTGTAAGTCCAAAACTGTCCCGCAGCTGTAAGCTCATTAACTGAAACCCTTTAATATGTCACTTTTCATTTTTTGAAAGGGAAGGCTGGGTGTAGGGAGCAAGTCAGAAGACCTGCCATTTTTATAGTAATAAATAGCTTTCGGGGATTGAAGCTTGAATTAAAACCAATACTTTTTATTCTATAAGGATAAGATGATTGTTTGGTTATTCTATTCTCGTAAGCTAAAAATAAAGTTTATGAGATTTTTTTTCTGCAAAAATGATATCGCAAAAGTAATTTCCTGTTGGATGTTTTTCTTTTCGATTCCTACTGTTTCTTCATTAAAAAAATCATTAAAACGTATCGTTGTACAAAATGTTTTGCTTTTTAAACAAAAGCAGACAAGAGTTTATTTTATTGAACTTTTGCTAAAGGCGAACTGTACATCGGCTTAAAGATTTAAGTAATATAATTTTAAATATTTAATAATGAAAAACCAATTTTTTTCCAGGCAGTTACTTGCAATTGCTTCTTTAATGCTGTTAACAGTTTCATGTAATAATGATGATGATTTTACTGCACCTCCGGTAGTAAAAGGCGAACAGCAGTTAAAAGATACTTTAACCATTGGAAAAACACTAAAATTAAACTCAAAAGTAGCAGATAGAAACAACGTTTCCTTTGAATGGGCTGTAGACGGAAAAGTAGTAGGATCTGATTCTACTTATGTTTTTAAACCAGAAACAAGAGGAGATTTTAAAGTTACGATGACGGCTACAAATGGCGGTGGAAATGTATCTCTAACTTATAATGTTCATACATACGGAGCTTATGAAAACGGTTTTTTCATGATTAACGAAGGATGGTTTGGGCACGGAACAGGAACAGTTGGATTTTATAGATACGATACAAAAGCAATCGAAGACAGTGTTTTTGTAAAGGTAAATCCGGATAAAGATTTAAAGCCAGAATCGTCTACATTAGAGTTTGGAACCATCTTTAATAAAAAACTATTCTTAGTTTCTAAAGTGGGCGGACCTGTTGTTGTGGCAGATGCTTATTCCCTTAAAGAAGAAAAAAGAATCCCGGCTCAAGGTGGAAATGACTGGCGTGCAGTAGTGGGAGTTGATGAAAATCAAGCATTGTTGACTTCTGGTAAAGGAATTTTTAAGCTTAATCTGAATACAATGGCGTTAAATGGCCAAATCGAAGGCGTTACAGGTCAGGTTGGAGATGTTGTTAAAGCTGGTAATTATATTTTTGCATTGTCTGCTTCAAAAGGAGTTATTGTAATTAATGCTTCGTCATTAGCAGTCGAAAAAGCGATTCCGGGTATGGTTCTGGGATTTGCCGTAACGGATGATAAAAAAGTATGGGCAGCTGGAGGTAAAAACCTTATCAGCATCGATTCTAATACTCTTGAAGTAAAAGAAATTCCATTAGGTTTTCAGGCTTACGGAAGCTGGGGAGCTTGGCATCCGGGATCGATTACAGCTGCTAAAAATGATGTTTTTATTGCTAAAAACGGAAGCTGGAGCGGCGGTAAAGAAGTCTATAAATATACCGGTACTGCGGCATCTTTAACAGCGCCTTTTATTACGTTAACAAATTCGAACATATTATATGGTGCAGGAATTGGTTACGACCGCAAGAAAAATACCTTGGTTGTAAATACCGTAAATGAGGGATTTGGAGCAAATTTTGCAATCAATAACCTTTATTTGTTTAATGCTGATTCTGCTGCTAAAACAGGAACCGTAAGTTTTTCAGGGTATTATTTCCCTGCGGTTTCTGTGTTTCATCAATAGTTTTTTTTTTTACCGCAAAGAACGCAAAGATTTACGCAAAGTTCGCAAAGTTTGATATAAGCTTTGCGAATTTTTTTTTGCCACAGATTGCACAGATTAAAATGATTTTTAAAATCTGTCTAATCTGTGGGCCATTCTTTTTTTACTTTATGGTCCTTTGTTTAAATTTTAACCGTGAAGCATGCTAAGATTTTTTATTTAAGCGGTGCTTTCACAAAACGCAAATTTCGCAAAGCTTTATTGATATAAGCTTTGCGAAATTTTTTAGCCACAGATTACACAGATTAATATGATTTTTAAAATCTGTCTAATCTGTGGGCCATTCTTTTTTTACTTTGTGGTCCTTTGTTTAAATTTTAACCGCGAAGCACGCTAAGATTTTTTATTTAAGCGGTGCTTTCACAAAACGCAAAGTTCGCAAAGCTTTATCGATATAAAGCTTTGCGAACTTTTTTAGTCACAGATTACACAGATTGAAATGATTTTTAAAATCTGTTTAATCTGTGGGCTATTCTTTTTTTTCTTTGTGTGCCTTTGCGTAAATCTTTGCTCCCGATAACTATCGGGATTGCGGTAAAAAAAACGGAGTTTAAATTTTTTATAGGAAAATATTAAAAACAAAAAACCCGAATATTTCTATTCGGGTTTTGGTGGTACCTCCAGGGATCGAACCAGGGACACATGGATTTTCAGTCCATTGCTCTACCATCTGAGCTAAGGTACCGGCTTGTGCTCAATGCGGGTGCAAAGATAGAATCATTTTCCGTTTATCCAAAACATTTTTTAAAAAAAATCTATTCGTATCTTCGCAGAAACAAAAAAGGAAAAATGATTTTAACTGTTGATGTTGGAAACACAAGAATTAAAGCGGCTGTCTTTGAGGGAACTACTATTCTGGAGAATTTCATTTTTGATAAAAATGAACTCGAAGAAAAAATTAAAAAAATTTTAGAAAAATTTCAAAATTGCTCAGATTTGGTTGTAGCTTCGGTTGGAAACATCGAAAAACAATCTTTTTTAGCTTTCGAAAAGCAGCTAAATGTTCATTTTTTTACGCATGAAGATGTTTTTCCTTTTCATAATAAATATGCAACGCCAAAAACTTTAGGAATTGACCGTATGATTTTGGCAACGGGAGCCACTTTACAGTTTCCAAAACAAAATAGATTGGTTGTAGATGCCGGAACTTGTATAACCTACGATTTTATCGACGAAAACGACAATTATCTGGGCGGTGCGATCTCTCCGGGGCTTCGACTGCGTTATGAATCTTTGCATCATTACACGGCCAGACTGCCTTTGCTGACTTTTGAAATACCTGATTCGTATGTTGGAAACTCAACCGCACAGGCGATTCACTCTGGCGTTGTAAATGGCTTCGTCTATGAGATTGACGGTTTTATCGATGAATATCGCGCAAACTTTTCAAATTTTATAATAATTTTAACGGGAGGTGATGCAGATTTTTTGGCTAAACGATTAAAAAATACCATATTTGCCAATTCAAATTTCCTTCTGGAGAGTTTGAGTCAAACATTTCAATATAAAATCGAAAATGATTAAAAAAATTATAATAGGCGCTTGTTTGCTTATATCGTTCGTTTCTTTTGCTCAACAAGGTACTGCATCGCCTTATTCTTTTTATGGAATTGGTGATATAAAGTTTAAAGGTACACAAGAGTTTAGATCTATGGCAGGCGTTGCAGTTGAGCAGGATAGTATTCACTTGAATATTGATAATCCATCAAGTTATGCCAGTTTGATTCAGACCACTTTTACTGTTGGAGCAACTTTTGGAACTTCAACATTAAAAACAGATGTAGAATCTGCAAAAGCACAAAGAACAACTTTCGATTATTTAGCAGTTGGAATTCCAATTGGAAAATTTGGAGCGTCTTTTGGTTTAGTTCCGTTATCATCTGTAGGATATAAAATTCTTAACGATAATACTGCGACAGAAGGAGCAGTAAGTTCTCAATTAAGCGGGCAGGGAGGTATCAATAAAGTATACTTTGGTTTAGCCTATAAAATTAAACCAAACTGGAATATTGGAGCAGATGTTCAGTATAACTTCGGAAAAATTACAACAACAAGTTTAGAAGCCGTAACAGGTGTTCAAAATAGCACTCAGGAAGTAAATGTTTCTACTTTATCAGGTATTAATTTTGATATTGGTACCATGTACGAAGCAAAACTGTATAAAAAAGTAAACTTATTTACGAGTTTGAGTTATGCTTTTAAAAGTGATTTAAATTCTGATAGTACAAGAGAAATCACAGTAAGCGGCGATCCGGATCCTTATACGTATGCACCTGAATCACAAAAATTAAAACTTCCTAGTAAATTAACTATTGGAGTTGGTATTGGTGAAGCAAGAAAATGGCTTGTAGGTACTGCATTAGCTTTTCAGGGAGAAGGTCAGTTAACAAATTATTACAATGCATCTCAAAACGTTCGTTACGAGAAATATGCTAAGTATGCTGTAGGAGGTTACTACATTCCAAACTATACTTCGTTTACAAGTTACCTAAGCAGAATTACTTACCGTGCCGGATTGAAATACGAGAAAATTGGTTTAATCGTGAATAACGAATCAATAAACGATGTAGGAATGAGTTTAGGAGCGGGAATTCCAATTCCGGGTTACTTTTCAAATTTAAATCTTGGAGTTGAATTTGGTAAAAGAGGAACAGTATCTTCAAACTTAGTTCAGGAAAACTATGTAAACTTTAGTATAGGGTTCTCTTTCAACGACAAATGGTTTGTGAAGAGTAAATTCAACTAAACATAAAGACTTATGTTTTTATAAGCTCATTACAATTTATTACATTTGGCAAATGAATTTACCAAAGAGATATATTATAAACGCTGTCACAGTTATTGCTGTGACACTGTTTTTTGGATGCGAAAGTAATTTTAAAGATGTTCAGAAAATTAACTTCTCTGAGTTCGTTCCGGGAAGTGATGCCGATACTGTAAACATCAAATACACAGACTCGGGGAAAATTACAGCAGTTTTGATAAGCCAAAAAATGCTTGATTATTCCAATCTTGAATTTCCTTTTACAGAATTCCCAAAAGGAATTGATGTTACTTTATATGATAAAAAACAAAAGCGTACTTTTATAAGATCAAATTATGCTGTTTCCTATAAGTCTACACAGATAATTGATTTACAAGGAAAAGTAAAAATTACATCAGAAGCCGGACAGGTTTTAGAAACAGAACAATTGTTTTTTGATCAAAAAAATGAATGGTTTTATACCGAAAGAAAATTTAAGCTTACAGATGCTAAGGGAGTTTCTTTTGGCCAGGGAATTGATTTTAGTAAAGATTTTAAAGTGATTAATTCACAGCGAATAAGCGGTGAATTTGAAACAGAAGAAGAATTATAATTATGGGTTATTTAAAATACACACAATACGTTTATATCTTATTTGCAGTTTACTTTATTTATGATGGAGTAGTAAAACTGAATGAGAACAATGAAGGTTATCCTTTAAGCTTTGTTATTGCCGGAATGGCAATTTTTATGTTTTTCTTCAGGAGAAGATTTCTTAATAAGTACAACGACCGAAATAAAAAATAATAAAAATGGAAATTAGTATTATAATACTATGTTTAATACTATCAGCCTTTTTTTCAGGAATGGAAATAGCTTTTATTTCCTCCAATAAAATTTATCTTGGAATTGAAAAGAAACAAGATAATTTTCTGTCCCAAATTTTAACCAGACTTACCGAAAACCCTTCAAAGTTTATAGCTTCAATGCTTATTGGCAACAATGTAGCGCTGGTTATTTACGGTTTTTATATGGGAGATGTCGCCCTTGCGTGGATAACTGGTTTTGGTTTTCAGTTTTCAAACCTGACCACTATTTTGGTTCAGACTGTAATTTCGACTTTTATAGTTTTAATTACAGCTGAATTTTTTCCAAAAGTGTTTTTTCAGATTTATGCCAATTCTCTAATTAAGATTTTTGCGGTTCCGGCTTATTTGTTTTACAGGCTTTTTTATTATATCTCGACATTTTTTATCTGGATATCTGACTTTATCTTGAGAAAGTTTTTTAAAACAGAAGGCGATCAGGTTCAGTTGTATTTTAGTAAAATCGAACTCGGAAATTATATTACAGAACAAATGAATTCTGTTGAAGATGATGATGAAGTCGATTCTGAAATTCAGATTTTTCAAAATGCTTTAGAATTTTCGGGAGTAAAGGCGCGCGATATCATGACGCCCAGAACAGAGATTGTTGCAATAGATTTATTTGAAAGCGTTTCGGATTTAAAAGATCTTTTTGTAGAAACCGGATATTCAAAAATCGTAGTAAGCCAAAATTCTCTTGATGATATTGTAGGATACGTACACTCATTTGATTTGTTTAAAAAGCCAAAAACAATTAAATCCGTTTTAATGACGGTTGAATTTGTTCCAGAAACGATTCTGATAAAAGATGCTTTGAGTACTTTAATAAAAAAGCGAAAAAATGTAGCCGTAGTTTTAGATGAATACGGAGGAACTTCGGGAATCATTACGATAGAAGACATTGTCGAAGAGCTTTTTGGAGAAATCGAAGACGAGCACGATTTAGACGAAGAATTGATAGAACAGGATTTGGGAGAAGGTAAGTATCTGTTTTCTACTCGATTAGATGTTGAGTATTTAAATGAAACCTATAAATTAATGATTCCAGAAGAAGATTCGTACGGCACTTTAGGAGGTTTTATTGTAAATTCGACAAAAGAAATTCCACAAAAAGGTGATAAAATTGTGATTGACAGGTTTCATTTCAAGATAGAACAGGCGTCAAATAAGAAAATCGAGTTGGTCAAAATGACAATAAAAGACTAGATTTTGTAAGAAATAAAAAAAATTGTGTAAAATAAAACACTAGTTGTATTGTTATTAGCTAGATAATTGTATTTTCGCAAACTGAATATAAAATTAACGATAATTAGAAATGGCAGTTTTAGCAAAAATTAGACAGCGTTCCGCTTTATTGATAGGAGTTATTGCACTTGCATTATTTGCATTTATAATACAAGATCTATTTACTAGAGGAACCTTTGGTCAAAGTTCAAAAGATGTAGGAAGCATCGATGGAAAAGATATTTCATTTGAAGACTTTAGAGTTAAAGTTAGTAATCTTGAAAAAAGTGGTCAAGGAATTACTTCCACTGAAGCTGCAAACA
>Ga0157370_10002215_pt1 | contig 23707 bp, 26 predicted proteins | sample C35metaG_FD_113463 | JGI IMG/M metagenome (GOLD analysis project Ga0157370, IMG submission 113463) | Corn rhizosphere microbial communities from Kellogg Biological Station, Michigan, USA - C3-5 metaG | ecosystem: Host-associated > Plants > Roots > Rhizosphere > Soil | place: USA: Michigan...
AAGAAAGCACCTACAAGTGCAAGAGCAGATAATTTTAAAGTTTTCATAATCGTAAACAATTAATATTAGTTAATAAATTTTTTTCGGTTTTTCAATTACACAAATATATTCAGTAAAGTTTACATATTTGTTAATCGATTTCAAAGTATTGTTAATGACATGTTAACGGTCTGTAAATTAGTGCTTTTTAATCCTTGCTCACACTAATTTTATAACCTGCCGTTTTATATTATTAAATTTGGCAGGGTTAATTGAGCTAAAAGTCAAAACAACGGTACGGGTATTACAAATAACATTCCAAAAATTGAAATTCAACAAATTAAATATAATTGTTTTTATTGGGCTGATAGCTATAGTAGGTGTAATTACTATGCAGCTTGTCATGCTAAACCAGGCGTATACCTTTGAAAAGAAGGACCTTGGTGAGAAAATACACTTTGCACTTCAGGATGTTGTTAACAAGATTTACAGGGACAATAATAATGAACTCCCTAATGCTTCACCCATAAAAAAAGTATCTGAAGATTACTATGTGGTAAATGTAGACGACGTTTTTGAAGCTGAGGTTCTTGAATTTTATCTTCATAATGAATTCCAGAAAGTAAAATTGGATATGGATTATGAGTACGCCATATATAATTGCGGATCTGACGAGATGATGTATGGCGAGTATGTAAGTGCTCTCGGAATTAAAAAGAATGATAAGTTTAAATGTGAAAAATGCTTTACCAAACGTGCCGGGCTTGTATACTATTTTGCCGTACGTTTCCCGCAGCTGCGTTACAATTATGTTACATCACTGCAACAATACTGGATATATACAGGGGTATTGTTTTTAGTGCTTATTATTTATGTATACTCTGTGATTCTGCTGCTGAAACAAAAAAAATATACTGAGCTGCAAAAAGACTTTATTAATAATATGACACACGAGTTTAAGACACCGCTGTCTTCTATACTTATAGCATCTAACTATGCCGCTAAGCAGGAGGCTATTGAATCTAACCCTAAACTTAGCAAATACCTTAAAATAATTATTGAACAGAGCAATAAGCTCAACCAGCATATTGAGAGGATATTGTCTGTTGCCAAAACCGAATCAAGCTTTGTGGTATTGGAGAAAAAGAATTTTAATGTTACTGAAACTTTAGAACTGGTCAGGGATAATGCATCCCTTAAGTTTGAAAAAGCTACAGTAACGCTCCATAGTCCTGATCCGGAATTACTAATTAAGGCAGATGAGTTTCATTTTTACAATATTGCCTATAATATTGTAGAGAACGCTATAAAATATGGCTCTGATAAGCCTACAGTAAATATTGATATTGCTCAAAGTAAAAAAGGAGTTGAATTACGCTTTACTGACGACGGCCCGGGTATAGACCCGGAGCATATTGATTATGTGTTCGATCGTTTTTATCGCATACCTAGAGAAAATAAGACCGAAGTAGAAGGATTTGGTATTGGGCTTTTTTATGTAAAAAAGATATGCGAACTTCACGGATGGAAAATAAACATTCATAATAATGAGGGGAATGGTGTAACTATATCCATTCATATTCCTAAAAGTAGCATTGTATGAGCCGAAAGAGAATATTATATGTAGAAGACGATAATACACTGGCGTTTCTTACTGCCGATAACCTGGAGCAATATTATGATGTGATTCATTTTGCAAATGGTAAAGATGCTTTTGAAGCATTTAAAACGGAAGAATTTGATCTTTGTGTACTTGATGTTATGCTACCCGAAATGGATGGCTTTGAACTTGCCGCTGCTATACGCGAGCGCAACGTAGCTGTGCCTATTATTTTTCTTTCAGCAAAAACACTAAAAGAAGATCGTATTAAAGGGCTTAAGCTTGGCGCAGATGATTATCTGATAAAACCATATAGCATTGAGGAACTCGTTCTTAAAATAGAAGTATTCCTGCAACGCAGTCATAAGGTTACACCTGTAAAAAACACCACATGTACTATAGGCTCATTTGTATTTGACCCCGAAAACTATGTAGTGATAAAAGGCGACGAGCGTACCAGCCTTACCGAAAGGGAATCAGCTTTACTGAAGCTGTTTATAGATAATAAAAATACCATACTAAAACGCGAAAAAATACTTACCGCCCTGTGGGGTACCGATGATTATTTTATGGGTCGTAGTATGGACGTTTTTATTTCGCGCCTGCGAAAAATATTTAAGGATGATGAGAACATTCGTATTGAGAATATCCCAAGAATAGGTTTTAAGCTTGTTGCACCGTAGTTTAGTGTTCAGAAAGACCAACTAAATTACACAAATTGTCACAATTGTATTGGTGAAATTAGTGTAATTCGTGGCTGTTATATTAATATAGGCTTTGTGTTCTTTGTGAAAACCTTGTGGCCTTTGTGGTTAAATGATTCTATTTTGAAAAACTATAAAAGTAATCCTCAAGTCCTTTTAGCTCTTCATCGGTAAAATTTTTTGTGATGGCAAAATTGGTTTTCATCACTTCATATTGCGACGGATCAACTAACGGCTCGCCGTCTCCTTTCAGGAATTTTACCATATCGCCATTTTTCTCTTTATAGATCTTAGCAATTTCCATAACGCTTGGGCCTATAACTTTTTGATCAGGCTTATGGCACGAAAAGCAGTTACCTTTACCGTCAAAAATCTCCTGACCTGTTTTTTGGGAAGGTGTAAGGTTAGCAGATGCGCCTTCAGAAGTTGTCTCAGTAGCAGGATAAAGTGTTTCCTTTTTCTCCTCCTCTTTTTTGCACGAAAATAGCGAAAGGGCAATGAATGGAATTAGCAGTTTGTGTTTCATTTCAATTTTTTTGCAAAGATAAAAACAACCGCCCTCATTTATAAAAGGGCGGCAGTAAATTATTTATTAAGTATAATAGCTGCTTCTTTAGCGAAGTAAGTAGAAATGATATCTGCCCCTGCACGTTTAATGCAATGCAGCTGCTCAATCATTATCTTGTCATTATCCAGCCATCCTCTTTCAGCAGCAGCTTTAACCATTGCATATTCACCGGATACCTGATATACCGATACCGGAACATTTACAGCGTCTTTCACTTCGCGTACAATGTCAAGGTAAGCAATACCCGGTTTTACCATAACGATATCGGCACCTTCTTCCACGTCATGAAGTGCTTCCCTTATCGCTTCAATACGGTTAGCATAATCCATTTGGTATGTTTTTTTATCCTTCGGGACTTCTACTCCCGAATCTTTCGGGGCACTATCCAGCGCATCGCGGAAAGGTCCGTAAAAAGAGGAAGCATATTTAGCACTGTAACTCATAATCCCCACATTGTGGTGTCCATTTTCTTCCAGTGCTTTTCTGATGGCAAGCACTCGGCCATCCATCATATCGCTTGGTGCAACAAAGTCGGCTCCCGCAGCAGCATGACTAAGGCTCATTCTTGTAAGTGCATCTACTGTAGGGTCGTTAACGATCTGGCCATTTTCTATAATACCATCATGGCCGTAAATAGAATAAGGGTCAAGGGCAACATCAGGCATAACGATCATTTCAGGAACAGCATCTTTAATAGCTTTAATGGCTTGCTGCATTAATCCATTAGGATTCCATGCTTCTTTGCCGGTATTGTCCTTTAGTTTGTCGTCTACTTTTACATAAATGTTTACCGCTTTTATACCAAGGCTCCAAAGTTCCTTAACTTCCTTTACAGTAAGGTCTATAGAGCGGCGAAAGATGCCCGGCATAGAAGGAATAGGCACTTCTACATTATTTCCCTCTGCAATAAACATTGGGAACATAAAATCGTTTGGTGTAAGTATGGTTTCGCGGACCAATGAACGAATTGAGTCGTTAGTACGAAGTCTGCGGTTTCTTTGATGTGGGTACATAACTAATAGTTTTAAGTTTACAGTTAACGGTTTACAGTTTGTTGCGTTGCTGCAATCTTACGTATAAGTGAAGCAAGCATCCGTTTAATCTCGTTTATGTCAGAATATAATTGTGTATATAAATTTTCGTCAATAAATTTTAAATCTTTTGAGACCAAAAGAAGATATTCAAGTTCATGTGCAGAACCGGATGATATATAAAGAAAACGCATCAATTCCTTTTGAGTCTCTCTCCCGCAGCCTTCGGCTATATTTGTTGGGATTGAAAGACTGGCACGATTAATTTGAGATATAAGATTGAATTGTTCAGATTTTGGAAACGTTGCGGTTATAGGATAAATATTTAGCACCAATTGATGGGATTTCTGCCAGACATTATATTTTTTATAATCGATCATATTTTTTCAACGTTTTTTTAAAAACTGTCAACTGTCAACCGTACACTGTTAACTATAATTTTTCTTTTATTTTGTTTTTCTCTTTTATCAAAAACTCCGGTGCATCAAACCGGTATCCAAAAAATGCTGTTGCATAGCTTGTTGCATCGCCCATAGTTACATTACTGTTGGCATTATGACTGGACGCTGTTCCTCTGGATTGAATACCCCCATAAAAAGTATCCGAGTTGTAACCTATAGATAAGTTTAATGTAGCCTGTGTTAGTAATGTTGTTGTGTTTACGCCTTCATCAACTGTTTTTGTAAAGCCGGCACCTAAGCTAAAACCTCCGGCTATTAAAAAGTTTTTAGCAATTACCCAGTTATAATTATAACCCAGAGAAAGTGCTACATCTATAAAGTATACTTTGCCATCTATTCCTTCCGATTTATCACCTTCCAGTTGTGTATAATAATACGATAATGCGGGTATAAAACTTCCGGCACTTTTCAACTGTCTTTCACTCTGAAAGCTTAATGCACTTACTGAAAAGTTCTTATTAAATACATAAGATGTATTTCCGCCTAACTTCATGGTCTTCATTTTCGGCAGATATATACTCCCACCTGTTGTTTGCAATGTTAAGCCTTTTTGATAGAAATAATCAAAGTGTTGAACAATCCTGCCCGGAAAAAGACTAAGACTAAAAGATGTCATCTTGGAGTCTTTATTATCTTTATTGTCTGAAAAGAATTTTGGGGCAAAACCGACACTGAAAAATAATATGTCATACTGCACCGCTAAACCCATTGTTGTCTTTCGGTTTGGTTCAAGGTCTATTTTTATACCTTCGTTTTTATAATCGAGGTCAAAATCGTTAGAGGTATTAAGAACAAACAGCTGTGTTGAGATCTTATTAGGAAATTTTTCGATATACGGGTTACTAATGCTGTCTGTTTGTGCAAAACAGCCGCTTCCTGTAAACAACATTGCTGCTATGTATCTTCTTACACCCAATCTACCGGATTTGCTAATATTTTTATTAATCGCTCTTCTTCGCTACCTGCAGCCGGATGATGATCATATACCCACTGTACATGTGGCGGAAGGCTCATTAATATACTTTCCATACGTCCATTGGTCTTGAGGCCAAAAAGTGTGCCTTTATCATGAACAAGATTAAACTCTACATAACGCCCACGGCGTATTTCCTGCCATGTGCGGTTTTCGTCTGAATATACGATATCCTTTCTTCGTTCCACTATAGGCACATAGGATTCAAGGAAGCTGTTGCCTACTTCGGTAACAAAATTAAACCAGTTATCCATGCTGAAATCGTCTGTAGCCTTACAGTGGTCAAAGAATAGTCCGCCTACGCCACGTGACTCATCGCGGTGCGCATTCCAAAAATATTCATCGCATTGCTTTTTGAATTTGGCATAAAATTCAGGATTGTGTTTATTGCAGGCTGTTTTACAGGTTTGATGAAAGTGTTTTGCATCTTCATCAAACAAATAATAAGGGGTAAGATCCTGTCCGCCGCCAAACCAGCTGTCTACTACATTTCCTTGTTTATCATACATTTCAAAGTAACGCCAGTTGGCATGTACCGTTGGTACAAATGGATTCTTCGGGTGAATAACAAGGCTTAGCCCACAGGCAAAAAAGTCTACATCGCCTACGTTAAAGTACGCCTGCATCGCTTTAGGTAATGATCCGTGAACAGCAGAAATGTTTACGCCGCCTTTTTCAAAAACAGTTCCGTTTTCTATAACACGGGTACGGCCTCCGCCACCTTCGGCGCGTTCCCAAATGTCTTCACGAAATTTTGCTGTACCGTCTACCGCTTCCAGTTTAGAAGTTATGGTATCCTGTAATTGCTGTATGTATTGGTAAAATTTATTTTTCATAGTTTATCTTCTGTTAGCTTTTAAGTCTAAAAAACTGAAAAAGCTAAATTTTTTCTTCTTTTGATCAGCACTTTTAGGTTCAGTATCAAAAGGTTTTATTTCTATTTTATTTCTGTCAGTAACAACAATACCAAAATGATTGCCAAAATTTGAATTGATACGTTCAAATTTTCCAAGCGAAAGCATTGTTTCAATTATTTGTTTGCCATCACTGTAGTTATCATAAATCTTCACAGGAAGAGGGGAGTAGTCTTTGGTGGATTTAATGAATTGTGAGAAAAAATACGGATCTAAATCTCCAAACTCAAGACTGAACACTAGCGGAACCTCTATTTTTTGTCCTGATTTATTATTCAAAAAGGCACAATGAAATCCATGTAAATAATAATGCCATCCGTTCATAGTCCCTTTTTGTTTTTTCGAATTTCTCAGTTGCCCAAAAATTATCCAAGGTGAGCCTTCATTTAAATCCAATCTGAGTTTGGCTGCCAGTTCAAAAATCAATTGTTCAGCCAGTTTTCTATAATCTTTGGCACATTGTTCAAAAAAATCCTGATGTGTTTCTATTTCTTTTACCGTAATTAATTTAATAATATTTATTACAGGTTCCAAATTATGTATTGCTATATTAAATCCTTCAAGACTATTTTTTAATTTTTCGCCAATAATTTCTCTTTGAATCAAAATTGATGCTTCAAATATAATGGTCATTTTTTCTCCTCTTTTAAGAGAAAGAATCGTTTCTATGGAAGGTATTTGCTCCATCGAATTAACGTGTATTGTCTGAATTGTCCTTTCCACGCTACAGTATTTTATAATCACTTTTCAACAACCCGAAATAAAATATATCCTCAAGCCCGCCCTGACCGTTTTTGAATTCAGATCGTAAAATGCCCTCCTGAATGAAACCATGTTTGAGAGCCACCTTTTGGCTGGCGAAATTTAAGGGTGATGTGCAGATGTAAACCTTATTCATGTTAAGCCTGTTGAAACATACCGATAGTGCATTAGCAACAGCTCGTGTTATAATACCCCTGCCTTCAAAATCTTTGTCTACAAAATATGCCAGTTCACATTTGCCCAATGACCTGTTTATGTTTTTGATGCATAAATAACCAATGAGTACATCGGTTTCATTATCCCTCAAATAATAGTAAAAAGTATCTTTACGAAGTTGGCTGGCTATAGCTAATGCAATAAAATCGATAGTTTTTTCGAGTGTAAGACAGCCCGATAGTGTAACCGGAAACGTTTTTTCAATGTGCTCTGCATTCCTGCTGATGAGGTTATAAAACTCATCCGGGCTGATGTTATGCACACTGTTCGTTGTCCAGGTTATTGTTTCCATTTTGTATTAATTTTGATAGTGGTAATTTTTACCACCCTCCTGTATCTCAATTTTTACAATGCTGTCAAAAGGTACTTTGCGTTGCATTCCCACAAACCTGGAACCGCTTCCATATAACGTATCATTGCGAAGTTCTACAGTATCAAAATACATAATGCGCTTTTTACCATTTTTCTGCGTTACCCTCATTTCCAAAGAAGGCGAATTATCCAGATAGGTAATCAAGCCTTGTTTATCCAACACTGTAATTTTCTTTAACCTATTAGCACTGTATGTAATTTTACTAAAGCGTAGTAGAGGATTGTTAACTTTTACAGTATCCATTCCCGGTTCCGCAGCCATAAACTGTGCTTTAAATTGTTCAGGCGTTATAGTATATGTACTACAGGAAGAAACAATGATCAATAGGATTAAGATAATTGCAGCTTTCTTCATTATTTATTAAGAGTATTTATTTTATTAAAAATATCAAACGAGAACATTTTACTCTCTGTTTGTATAAAATTATATAAAGCTATTGCTTTTTCTTTATAGATGATGTTGCGTGCAAGCATATCTGCAAGGCGTTCCATGTTAGCCCAGTCAAGATGCATTTTAGTAACATGCTCATTCAGTTCGCTCCCAGTCATGGCATACAGGCTTTCAACTGAAAGTCCCAGTTGAGCCAGTAGGGGCTGAGTATCATCATGCAACCAGCCATCAGGAACAAAAGTCAGTTCCATGAGCTTATTAAGGATGTTGTTTATCCTCTCATTTTCTTCGTCTCTTAATCCTAAGCTTAGTGGCATTTTTATAGTATTTGGTTGCCGGTTGTCAGTTGTCAGTTGTTGGGTTTATCCGACAACTGACAACCAATAACCATCAACTATTTATATTCTTTCACTGCATCAATAAACGCTTTGGCATGATCTACCGGAATATGTGGCAGTATGCCATGGCCAAGGTTTACGATATAATTGTCTTTTCCAAATTCGTCTATCATCTGGTGTACCATCTTTTTAATAACCGGTATTGGAGACAGTAACCTTGATGGGTCAAAATTACCCTGAAGGGTTATTCTTCCGCCGGAAAGGTAACGTGCATTACGTGCAGAACATGTCCAGTCTACCCCAAGTGCCGATGCTTTACTTTGTGCCATATCGCCCAGTGCAAACCAACAGCCTTTACCAAACACGATAACGTGGGTTTCAGGGGCCAGCGCTTCAACGATCTGGTTCATGTATTTCCACGAAAACTCCTGGTAATCTACCGGAGAAAGCATACCTCCCCAACTGTCAAATATCTGTACAGCATTAACACCTGCTTTTACTTTTTCCTTAAGGTAAGCAATGGTAGTGTCGGTTATTTTTTGAAGAAGTACATGTGCTGCTTCCGGCTGCGAAAAGCAAAAGCCTTTTGCAATATCAAAACTTTTTGATCCTTTTCCTTCTACGGCATAACAAAAAATAGTCCATGGTGAACCTGCGAAACCAATAAGTGGCACCTCGTCATTCAGCATTTCTTTAGTTAGCTTAATGGCATCCATTACATAACCAAGTGTTTCGTGAATATCCGGTACGCGTACTTTTTCCACATCTTGTGGTGTACGGATAGGGTTTGGCAAAAACGGACCCACACTTTCTTTCATAAGCACTTCGATACCCATAGCCTGTGGTACTACAAGGATATCGGAGAATAATATGGCAGCATCCGGCTGTACAATTCGTATTGGCTGAACAGTAATTTCTGCAGCAAGTTCCGGTGTCTGGCAACGGGTAAAAAAATCATATTTGTCGCGTAGTGCACGAAATTCTGGTAAGTATCTGCCTGCCTGGCGCATCATCCATACCGGTGGACGTTCTACTGGTTCGTTGCGTAATGCTTTTAAGAAAAGGTCGTTTTTTATGCTCATTTGTTTGTATGTTTAAACCACAAGGGTCACTATGATTTTTCACAAGGGACACAAGAATTAATTGCTTTTTGTTCACAAAGCTTTGTGCTTCTTTGTGCGTGCAATTGTGTCCTCTGTGGTTAAATGCGTTCTTTATAATAATTTATACACTGTATTATCACATTCTCTACAGTTGGCTTATTAGCAATAACTATGTTGTTTGTTATATCTTTAAGCGCTTCGGCGGTTGTTGTACCTATGCAAAAGCAAACTTCGTTAGCAATGCTATTAACGCTCAGGTAACTCGTTACACCACTCGGGCTGTAAAAAAGAATACCATCAATCCTGCTTTTTATACTATACGGCGATAAAACCGTTTTATATACTTCAATCTCGTTAAAATTTATGTTGGCCGCAGCCAATGTATCAGGGAGTGTGTCCCTTCTCATGCTGCCTGAAAAAAAAGTAAGGCTTTCGCCGGAATACTTCTCTATAATTATAGTTGCCAGTTGTTCGGCATAATCGGCATGTGCTGTTACCGTATATCCGGCATTTTCTATCGCTTCTTTTGTTTTGCTGCCTACGCAGAAAATCGTCCTGTCTTTGTAGTTAGCACTTTCCCCGTTAAGCAGAAAACTTTTAAAGGCATTTTGACTTGTAAACAATAAATTCTGACCAATTGCCTTAAATTCAAAAGGCACAGATTGTATCGCTATAAAGTCAGCCTCAATAACTGACAACCCTGCGTTCAGCAAAAATTGCTTGTGGTTCGGCTGCAGTTTTTTGGTAGACAGTATACGGAAGGTTTCCATTACTTTTTAAGCTCGTTCTTAATTTTAGCCATCAGCTCAGTACCGCCATTTTTCAATACCTCTTCGGCACAATTGTTACCAAACGCTATCGCGTCCTGTCCTTTATGCATTACTTTTTCTATGTGGATTCGTTCTTTTCCGTCAATACTTAACAATACACCTTCAAAGCGTATTTCTCCTTCTTCGCTGGTTGCCAATGCACCAATAGGAGCCGTACAACCACCCTCAAGCGTGCGGAGAAACTGGCGCTCAATACGGGTACATAATTCGCTTTCGGCGTGGTTCAGCTTGTTTACAGCTTCAAGACAATAGTTGTCGTTTTCCATAGCTACCACTACCATTGCGCCCTGTGCAGGAGCAGGAATCATCCAGTCAAGGTCAATATAATTATCAGGAAGCAGGTTAATGCGTTCCAGTCCGGCAGCGGCAAATACGGCTCCGTTCCAGTCGTTATCTTTAAGTTTTTGAAGGCGGGTGTTTACATTGCCACGCAAATCGGTAACCTTATGGTGTGGGTATCGGTGCAACCATTGTGCCTGGCGGCGAAGGCTACCGGTGGCTATAGTTCCTGCATCATGTAAAAAGCCGGTATCGCCTTTATGTACAAGTATGTCGTTTACATTAGCACGTTCTAATACTGCCGCCTGTACTATACCTTTAGGCAGTGCAGTAGGTACGTCTTTCATAGAATGTACAGCAATATCTACATGGCCCTGTATCATGGCAACATCCAGCGTTTTAGTAAAGATACCAGTTATGCCCAGCTCATAAAGCGGAACATCAAGTATAAGGTCGCCGGTAGATTTTACGGCAACAATTTCGGTGGCATATCCCAGTGCTTTAAGTTGGTTCTCTACAGTATGGGCCTGCCATAAAGCAAGCTCGCTGTCGCGGGTGCCTATTCGTATGGTTTTACTCATTTGGTTGAAGCTTCAATCTGAAAAACCTTTTCTATCCACTCAATGCTTTCATCTACCATAGTGTCGCGGTCTTTTAAATGATTTGCAAAATGGGTTGTAATTTTATGTATAATACGCTGACTGATAATCTCGGCCTGCTCTTCATCAAAATTACTTATTTTTTTGCGTTGAAAGTTTAGCTCAGTATCTTTTATAGTATTCAGCTTTTCTTTAAGTGCATTTATGGTAGGGGCAAATTTTCGGGCATTCGTCCATTCCGAAAATTCGCTGGTAATTTCTTCAATTATAGCTTCGGCAGCAGGAATATGTTTTTTACGGTTTTCCAGGGTGCTGTCGGTAATTTTAGATAAATCATCAAGGTGAACTACAGTAACACCCTCAAGCTCCCTTACATTATCGTGCACATTTTTAGGAATAGAAAGATCCAGTATAAGGAGTGGTTTACTTATGCTTAAAATATCTTTATCTATAGTAGGCATAGGAGCACCTGTTGCCACCACAAGTACATCGGCTTTAGCAGTCTCCAACGGAAGCAGGTCGTAGTCTTTAACGATAAGGTTAAATTTTCCGGCTACCTGTTCTGCCCTCTCACGGGTACGGTTTATAAGGGTAATATGATCGTTTTTGGTATGCTTAACCAGGTTTTCGCAAGTGTTGCGGCCTATTTTGCCTGTACCAAAAAGAAGGATATTTTTGTTTTGCAGATCGGATACATTATTCATAATATATTGTACCGATGCAAATGATACCGACGTTGCTCCTGAGCTCAGTTCGGTTTCATTCTTAATTCTTTTGCTTGCCTGTATTACACAGTTTACAAGCCTTTCCATATAAGCATTAGTAAGCCCTAATGATTTAGACTCCGTAAAGCCTGTTTTAATCTGGCCTATAATTTCAAAGTCGCCCAGTATCTGGCTGTCAAGGCCGGAACCTACACGGAATACATGTTCTATAGCTTCGGCATTTTTATATATAAAGGCCACGCGCTGAAATTCTTCAACGGTGCCCAGGCTGTTATCGCAAAGTAATTTGATAAGCTGAAAAGGGTGTTGGGCAAAACCGTATATCTCGGTCCTGTTGCAGGTAGATATTACAACAAGGCTTCCTATGCCTTCTTGTTTTGCCTGTTGCAGCAGCGTTGTTTTTGCAGCATTCCCTAAACTAAATTTTCCTCTTATCTCAGCATCGGCTTTCCTGTAACTCAGTCCTACCGCATAAAAATACTGATGCTTAGATATGTTATTGTTCTCCATAGTCGCACTTATCCTAAAAGTTCTACAAAAGTATTGTGAACGTTTTTTAAAAAGTAACGCTCAAAGTCCTTTTTATATCGCTGTGGGATATTTTGGCACGAAAATGTATTTATTTGCCTAAATACCCTAAATTTGCAATGAAATCAGCATGTTGCAAAAATATAGTTTAGAACAATTCTAAATAAAGATGTGTTTTGCTTTTGCAATTGCTATTAAAAAAATACCGCTATGGGTTCTCATGAAGAGATTAAGATTGAGGATGATTTCATCGTACTCCGTTTTCAGAACGACAGCGATGAAACCTCACATTATGAAAGGGAAGTAGGAGTGGACCTCATACAGTTTCACTTTGGTATAAAGGGCCGTGCCAAGTTTATCTTTAACCAGGGCCGCTATGCGCTCGATCTTCGTGAAGATGTATCACTCTTTTTGTATAACCCTCAAAAAGAGCTTCCGGTACACTTAGAAATTGCTCCGCACAGCTGGGTAGTATCGGTACTAATATCTATTAAAAAATTTCACGGGTTCTTTTCAGAACAGGCAGACCACATTCCTTTTTTAAGTACAGATAATATTGATAAGAAATATTATAAGGATGAAAAAATAAATCCGTCAATGTCAGTGGTTCTTAGCCAGATGTTTCATTTTAACCTGCATCAGTCCATCAAAAAGCTTTACTTTAAGGGGAAGGTGTATGAATTATTGAGCCTTTACTTTAACCGCGCCGAAGACACCAATACAGAGTCGTGCCCTTTTCTGGTAGATGAAGATAATGTAATTAAGATACGCAAGGCAAAAGATATCGTGATTGCTAATATGGCCGAACCGCCGGGACTTCAGGAACTGGCAGATCAGGTGGGGATTAACCTTAAAAGATTAAAACTGGGCTTCCGCCAGATATATGGAGATAGTGTATACAGCTTCCTTTTTGATTATAAAATGGATTATGCCCGTAAACTCCTAGACAGCGGATCGTATAACGTGAACGAAGTAGGGTTGAAAATAGGGTACAGTACATCAAGCCATTTTATTTCGGCTTTCAAAAAGAAATTTGGCACTACGCCTAAGAAGTATTTAATGAGTATGAACGAGAAGGTTTAATATATTCCTCACGTCAATATTGATGAGTAAGCTCCTGCAAGGTTTTTAAAACCTTGTAGGTATAAAAAAATAAATATTGAAAGACCTCACCCCTAGCCCCTCTCCAAACGAGAGGGGAACTCATGCTGACTTGCTCACGCTGATAAGGTATGAGTGAATCTGCCCCCTCTCCTTTGGAGAGGGCTGGGGTGAGGTCAAAACAAAAAACAAAAAAATAAATTAGCCTTTCGCATGGTTTTTGAGAACCAATGCAGGCGCAATATCAAACAAAGGAAAAAGTAATGAAAGGAGTACTATTAGTAAACCTGGGTTCACCAAAAAGCCCAACAGCAAAGGATGTAAAACCTTATCTTGATGAGTTTTTGATGGATAAGTATGTGATAGATGTTCCATTCCTATTAAGGGCGCTTTTAGTTAGAGGTATTATTCTTAGAAAGAGACCTGAAGAATCGGCGCATGCTTATCAAAAAATTTGGTGGGAAGAAGGGTCACCGCTTATAGTGCTTTCTCAAAGGATGCATAAAAAAGTTCAGCAAAAGACAGACCTGCCGATATCGTTAGCTATGCGATATGGCCAGCCCTCTATAGAACAGGGACTTCAGGAACTGTCAGACAAAGGCGTTACCGAAGTTTTGCTTTTCCCTTTATATCCTCAATATGCAATGGCATCTACGCTTACAATATTAGTACTGGCAGAGGAAATAAGAAAGAAGAAATTTCCGCACATGACCTTTACCGATGTGCCTGCATTTTATAACAAGCCTGATTATATTAAAGCCCTGGCAAATTCTATTAAAAGATCGCTTGAAGGATTTGATTATGACCATCTTCTGTTTTCTTATCACGGTATTCCTGAAAGGCATATCAGAAAAACAGATGTAACCAAATCGCATTGTAAAATAAACGATACCTGCTGTGTTACACCATCGGCATCGCACCAGTTTTGTTACCGTCACCAATGTTATGAAACTACGAGACTGGTAATAGAAGAACTGGGTATACCTAAAGAAAAACATTCGCTTACCTTCCAGTCGCGCCTTGCCGGTGACAAATGGCTTGAACCATATACCGATATTGAAATTAATAATATGCCTCCAAAAGGAATTAAAAACCTTGCGGTGGTAACGCCTGCGTTTGTAGCAGACTGCCTTGAAACCCTTGAAGAGATCGCTATGCGTGCCAAAGAAGATTTTCAGGAGCATGGCGGCGAAAAATTCCTTGCCGTTCCTTGTTTAAATGATGGCGAAGAATGGATAGGTGTGGTAAGCAATTGGATTAATGAATGGGCCAATGCTGAAATACCTGTAGTTTAATGGATGTATCATCCCGCGACCTCGCTAAAAAAGACGTTAGAGACCTGCTGATAAAACAGTCGGTTCCCGCGTCTATAGGTATATTGTTCATGACGGTCAATATACTTATAGATACTATTTTTGTAGGCCGTTGGATAGGGTCATTGGCTATTGCCGCACTATCGGTAGTAATGCCTATTACCTTTTTTATATCGTCAATGGGTATGGCAATAGGTACGGGCGGAGGCTCTGTACTATCTCGCGCATTAGGTGCAAAAGATAAAGAAAAGGCACTTACCACCTTTGCCCATCAGATCATGATGACTCTTGGTATATCATCTGTATTTGTGGCATTGGGACTTTTTTATGGCGATGAGATACTTTTTATTTTTGGATCTAACGGAGAAATAACAAAGCCGGCAAGGGAATTCTTTTTCCCTATACTGCTGGCTGTACCTTTTCAGGCATTGAGCATGATGGGTAACAACGTGATCCGTGCCGAAGACAAGTCGAGGCATTCAATGATATCGATGATCATATCGGCATCTACAAATGTTATTTTAGATATTGTTTTTATAAAAATACTGGGATGGGGTGTTTTTGGAGCTGCTTTAGCTACAGCATCATCGTTCGTTTTGTGTTTTGCCTATATACTTTGGTTCTTTATCTATAAAAGCGAACTGCGCCTTAAATGGCAGCATTTCAGCTGGCAAAAAAAGTTGGCAGGAGAGATAACCTCTCTTAGTTTTGTAACTTTTGCCCGCCAGGGCGTTATAAGTGTATTGGCAGTGATATTGAACCATACGTTATTTGCACAGGGCGGAGAACATGCCGTAACGGTATATGGTATAATAAGCCGTATGCTTATGTTTGCACTGTTTCCGGTATTAGGAATAACACAGGGGTTTTTGCCAATTGCGGGATATAATTATGGGGCAAACAATCATAGAAGGGTGCGCGAAACGGTATCTGTAGCTATAAAATATGCCGGAGGTCTTGCCATACTTATATTTATTGTAATACTGGTTTTTGCAAAACCTATAACATCAGTTTTTACTACCGATGCAGATGTTATTCGAGATACTCCCGGAGCATTGCGCTGGGTATTTGCAGCGTCGCCCATTATAGCTGTACAGCTTATAGGTGCTGCCTATTTTCAGGCGGCGGGCAAGGCCAAAAAGGCGCTGATGCTTACGCTGTCTAAACAGGGTTTTTTCCTGATTCCGCTGGTGCTTATATTACCGCAGTTTTTTGGTATTTTTGGTGTATGGGTGGCCTTTCCCATTGCCGATGTACTTTCTACAATAGTAACAGGTATATTTTTAAAGAAAGAAATGGCCGAACACGCTAATGAAGATTAATCAAAAAGTCAGGTGAACTTAGAAATGTAATGGCTAAAAATTAATAATGAAAAACGAAAACCATAAAATTCAGTCAATCTATAATTTCATTATAAAGAATGAATTTGAAGATAGTGATTTTTGGTCACTAGGATGTGGGAGTAATGAAATCCAGAATATAGCCAATACATTTTTTGACGAAGATTGGCATGAATTTAAACGCGAAATTATTAAATGGAATGATGAACATATTAGAATTGTTATAGAATCCATCCCTTTCGGATTTAATGGAATGTTTACTCCAAGTTTAAGTGAGAAATCGATTTCAAATGCTGGAGAATTTTTACTTGACATCTTTATTTTATTAAATGACATGGATCATAGATTAGATATTTCATATTTTAGTTTTTTCATTAACAAGAGTAATTCTAATCAAATTGATAAGCTAAAGTTCATGGAAAATTGGATGATAGAAAATGGTTTTAGAGAAGAGGATTGGTTAAAATCAAAAGTGAATCCGATTGAAAATATTGAAGAAGCAATAAATAAAGCCGGGAGGTGAATCCTTGACTAATTTTGCAATTAACGAAGACTAATGGAATATTACAACTACATAAAATCGCTGCATCTTATTTTTGTTATTACCTGGTTTGCCGGGTTGTTTTATATTGTGCGGCTGTTTGTATATCATATAGAGGCTAACAGCAAGCCTTCTCCCGAAAGAGAAATCCTTATCAAACAATACAAACTGATGTCCTACAGGCTATGGTATATTATCACATGGCCATCGGCAGTTTTGGCAACAATTTTTGCAGTAACGCTTTTGGTATTACTTCCCGAATGGCTTAAACAACCCTGGATGCATGTAAAGCTTACTTTTGTATTCCTGCTGTTTTTATATCATTTAAAATGCCACAGCATTTTTAAGCAATTGCAAAATGATGATGTAAAATATACTACAGGATTTATGAGGCTTTGGAACGAAGGAGCTACCATAATACTGTTTGCAGTAGTGTTTTTAGTGATATTGAAAAGTGCCATCAACTGGATATTTGGGGTAGTGGGTATTATAGTATTTTCTATACTGCTTATGCTGGGCTATAAATTTTATAAACGAATAAGAGAAAAAAACCAATCCTGATATGAAGGAAAAGTTTAAGATAAAACGGTGGTCACTGCGTACCAGGATTTTCCTGTCGATGATATTTATTACGCTCATCGCATCGCTGCTTATCGCTGCCGTAAGTATCTATCAGTTTAAAAAAGAAGCCAAAGATTATCACCAGGACCGTCTTGAACGAAAAGAAGCTGCCATCAAGCAGCACATCAATTACATACTGTCTACAACAACCTATCCTTTAAATACAGAGAACCTTCCGTTAATCTTCCGTGAGCGTATCCATGAGTTGTCTAACATCCACGGAATGGAGATTAATATTTATGACCTTAACGGGCATCTGCTAAAATCATCCAAAGCAGCTTTTTCTGTAGATACCATAAATAATACCATACCTAAGTCTATTCTTAAAGTACTGCGTTCTACTGCAGAAAAAAGATACGTAGACCTTAGGTCGACTGAAGGCAACAAACGTTTCCGTTCGTCATATAGTTATATAAAAGACACTAAGTTCAAACCACTCGGCATATTAAACCTGCCTTATATTGAAGATGATGGTTACTACGAAAAAGAAACCAATAACTTCCTTATCCGCTTTGCTCAGGTATATTCGTTCATGCTGCTTATATCGATTATTATAGCATACTTCCTGTCGAGCTATATTACGAAATCTATTAAAGAAGTCAGCGACCGTATTAAAGAAACCCGCCTTGCCGAAGTAAATGAGAAGATTGACATGGGGGACACTCCGCAAGAGATTAGTTTACTGGTAGATGCCTATAATAACCTTGTAGAAGATCTTGACACCAGCGCTACTAAACTGGCACAGAGCGAACGGGAGCAGGCATGGCGCGAAATGGCAAAACAGGTAGCGCACGAGATCAAGAATCCGCTAACGCCTATGCGCCTTACAGTACAAAGTTTTCAGCGTAAGTTTGATCCGCAACATCCTGATATTAAGCAAAAACTGGATGAGTATTCTAAAACCCTGATACAACAGATAGACACGATGAGTTCTGTAGCATCGGCATTTTCAAGCTTTGCATCTATGCCGGCACAGCAAAATGAAACTCTTAATGTGGTAAAGATCGTTCAGTTGGCACTTGAAATTTTCAACGAAAATTATATTACGTACCACGCTGATGAGACCCATATTATTACCCGAATGGACAGGACACAGCTTATCCGTATTATTACCAATCTGGTTAAGAATGCAACACAGGCTATTGCCGAAAATGAACCGAATCCGTTAGTTGAGGTGAGGGTTTTCCGCGAAGGCGGTATGGCAAAAATTTCGGTAAAAGATAATGGTAAGGGTGTAAGCGTTGAAAACAAAAACCGCATTTTTGAACCTAAGTTTACTACAAAAACAAGCGGTATGGGGCTTGGGCTTGGAATTATTAAAAATATTGTGGAAAATTACCACGGTACAATTACCTTTGAAAGTCAGTTAGGCATTGGTACCGAATTTTTAGTAACACTGCCCATAACTACAGCTCAGGGTAACGAAGAAGAAGACAAACAACAAACAGATATAAGACAATGAATTACGAAAACATAATTATTGAAAAGGATAACGGTCTTGCCATTATTACTATCAACAGGCCAACTAAGCTTAACGCATTGAACAGGGCTACGATTACCGAATTGCATGATGCTTTTAAATTGCTGAACAATAGTGGAGAGGTAAAAGTTATCATCATTACAGGTAGCGGAGAGAAAGCTTTTGTAGCAGGAGCAGACATATCTGAATTTGCTGATTTTAATGTTGAAGAAGGACAAAAACTGGCAGCTTTGGGTCAGGAGCTTTTATTTGACCTCGTACAAAATCTGTCTACTCCTGTTATTGCTGCAGTGAATGGTTTTGCACTTGGCGGTGGTTTAGAGCTTGCCATGGCAGCGCATTTCCGTGTGGCATCAGACAATGCCAAAATGGGACTTCCTGAAGTTTCGTTAGGAGTTATCCCGGGTTATGGCGGAACGCAGCGTTTGCCTCAGCTTGTAGGTAAAGGCCGTGCTATGGAAATGATAATGACAGCAGGTATGATAAATGCCGAAGAGGCTAAAGCATACGGACTTGTTAACCATGTTGTGCCACAGGCAGAACTTATTGATTTTTGTAGAGGCATTGCTGCTAAGATCATGAAAAACTCATCAGTGGCTATAAGCCGTGCTATTGAAGCCATTAACGCTAATTTTGAAGACGGTGTTAACGGTTATAATGTTGAAGTAACAGCTTTTGGTGAATCATTTGGTACTGAAGATTTTAAAGAAGGCACGACAGCATTTCTTGAAAAAAGAAAAGCCGAATTTCCGGGTAAGTAATATTTATACTACCATATCATATTTAAAAGACTGCATAGCAGTCTTTTTTTGATGTATTAACAAAAAATTATTAAGTTTTTTCTTTTTAAAAAAATTATATATTTGCGACTATCCGCAAAATTAATTATATGAAAAAATTAGTACTAGTCGTTGCTTTGATGTTAAACCTTAGTTATCTATGTGCGCAGGAAGCAAATATTCCGTGCAAGATACAAAAGAGTGAAGTATTTAAAGATGAATATAAAAATTCAACAATTGTTTCAGTTGATGAAGATGACAATGGAGGGGTTGTCGTTGTTCGCTCTTACAGAGGTGGTATGTTTAATAAAGGTACTCATGGGTACTACTTTGAGCATTATAATGCAGGTATGAATTTGGCGAAAGAGTATGAATATGAGCTTGATAAAGGCTATGTAATAGGTACGGTTATCAATAAAGAAACGGTAAATATAGTTGAGTTCAATTATGTGCAGGAAGAAAAAGCTTATGTATGTAGTGTAAATACAGCAAATATTAATGACTTTAAATTTACGACTAAAGAACTTTTCAGGTTGGAAAGGGAAGAAGTTAAAGTGAACTCACTATTTAATTTTAACAGGATTGATGGTGATTATCTTGCATCGATGCTTGTTGATACTAATAAAACTGCATTTGCTATATCTGTAGATATAGACGATAAGGATAAAAGGAATGAGATGCGCAAAATTTATGTATATGATAATAATCTGAATTTAAAAATTGAGCATACATTTAAAAGAGATATTAAAGACAGGAAATTTAAATTTGAAAATTTTGATGTTGCCGAAGGCGGAACTGTTGCTTATCTTTTAGGAAGGGCAACGACAGAAGATTCTAAAAAGAAAAAAGAAGGTGGAAAATACCAGTACGAACTTACCAGAATAACCGCAAATGACAGCAAAACGCAAGTGTTTGATACAAATGAACATTACGCCAGATCATTAAAAGCAGTGCTAAAAAAAGATCGTATTGCCTGCGTTGGTTTCTATTCAGACAGAAACGATAAACGTTTTAAAGGGCTTTGTTATTTTGATATGGATCCTGTAACGCTGGAAATGAAAACCAGTAAATTTAATCCTTTTACAGAACAATTTATGATAGATAAATATGGTAAGGATAAAGATAAGGAGTTAAAATATATATCATTCAGAGATGTATTTTTAACTAAAAATAATGACATTGTATTTAATGCAGAAGAATTTTACATTACCACTACCAGAACAGTGGGTATGAATGGAACAATGGGACAAACGTATTATCTTTATCATTATGACGATATTGTGTCGGCAAAAATTGCAAATGATGGCAGCCTTGTATGGGCAAGAAATATAAACAAACGTCAGGTAACAGGTGGTGATGAATCGTATATTTCTTACACGTCAATGGTAAAAGATGATAATACTTATTTCTTTATTAATACAGGAGAGAAAGTACAAAAATTACGAAAAGACAGAATACAATTTGGGCAAAAGTCAGTGAATAGATCTAACCTTAATGTTATCAGGATAAACAACGACGGAGATTTTGAATTTAAGGAAGTTTTGGATGATAAAGATAATGAAGTTCCTTTTATGGTTGCTAATGGTGCCATAACTAAAAAAGGAGAGAGTATTTATTTTATAGGTAGAAAAGGAAGAAAAAAACAGCTACTAAAACTTAGTGTTTAGAACTATATAATAAAGGCCCCGTATAACGGGGCCTTTATTATATTAAGGGTTTTTCTTTTTCTTCTCAACATATTCTTTTATCGGCATACCATCTATAACTACATCTTTTAGAACGGCATTGCCATCTTTTACAGCTACAATAGCGTATACCGGTTTGTAGTTTTTCAGGTTAGCATATTCGGCGTATGCAGTCTCGGCAGCAGCAGCTTTGCTTTCTTCCATATAGTAACGGTCAAAAGGCAATTCTATATTCAGGTCACCGTTAGTGTGCCTGTAAAGCACTTTTGATTGTATATAATCTACATTGCTTTCAGGTTGATTTCTACTTGAAGCAGCAGGTGTTGCAAAACCGTCCTTATCGTTAGTAAGAGCAATATACAAAGTTTCTCCGGCCTGCCACGTTGTATCTTTTGTGCTCAGGTTTTGCATGCTAAAAGATAATGTAATGTACTTGCCTCTAAACGGATCATCAGGATCTATAGGTTCGGCTTTAAATTTATATTCGGTTCCTTCTTTAGCTGTCATTTCACAATCATAGATCATCTTAACAGGTACAAAGAGCTGTGCTAATGCTGTAATAGCAAAAGCTATTAGTACATTTTTAGTTTTCATAGGTTGTGGTGTTAGATTGGTTTTTCTTTTTTTGGATCAGAAAGTAATTGGTCAGGAAAAATCCAACGCCTACTCCAATAAACAATAGTCCGCGAACTACAAACGACATATTTACGTCAAAAAAGCGGCAGGCTATAAGTACCGATGTTATAATAAGCCCAAAGTTTAGCGTAGCAAAATCGAACTTAGCAACCCCTGCCCGTATTATAGAAATACCAAGTGCCAGTACTAACAAATTGGTAAGCACTGAAGGAATAAGGTCGTTGAAGCATCCAATCAGGTAGATCAGCGGAAAGATGAATGCTGCCGTCCTGAAAGGTTCAAAAGTTTTGGGTGCGCCTTTTCTAAAAAAGGTAAAATACAAACCTATGCCATATAAAATTGCCCAGGCTACAAGAAAGTATACGTTAGGCATTGCCTCAGTTACAGTTTCTTTCCATACCCATCTAAAAGAAGCCATTATAAGGATTACTGCAATGCTCATTCCGCCTAATGTCAGGTAGCCGTTTTTATTAGGTTCATCCTTAAATGGTGATATAAAGCCTATACTTTGTAATAATCCTGCAAAGGCAAGGTAAATAAGAAAGCCAAAAGTACCTGCGCCATCCAGGAAAGAGCCTAATACTATAATACCACTTAGTGGTAATAGCCAGTTGAGGGCAGCGGTAGTATTGTTACGTTGTTCTTTAAGTTGTTGCAGGTAAAACGGTAATAGCAAAAAAATAAGCAAAATATAGCCCCACGGCTGATTAGGGTTAAAATAACCTGCTTCGGTTGCATAATATGTGGCAAATACAATATGCAATACTGCCAGCGCATTAGATCGCAGTATATAAATGAGAGGTGAGCAGAGTATCGTCCATGTAAGGAGAAAACTACCCAGGTCTCCCGGGATATTATAGATTTGTGCTACAAGCGATATAGCAGCACCAACAGAGAAGAATACCAACACGCCTGATGCGTTTTTCCAGACAGTACTTTTCTCTTTTATAATGCTGTATGCGGTTAGTGCCTGCGATACAATAAGTGGCAGTAACGCCAAAGTCGTTTTAGTGAATTTTGAAAAATCATCCCAGTTATGGGCAAAGATCAAAATGATGCCCAACCCAACGAGTACCGCTCCCAATGAACCGAATATAGTAAGCAGGTTGTTAGCCTGCGGCTGTTTTTTGGTTGCATAGTAGCCTTCAATATCTCTTGCCGTTTGCGGGCTGATAATATTGTTTGCTACAAGCTCCGTCAGTTCTTTTATGATTGATGCCATAGTTTTAAATTTATCTAATATAAGAAATTACTTTCTGATTTTCCATAAAATAGAAAAGCCCCACAGCCGCTACACTATGTAACAGCCATGGGGCACCGCTAAGGGTTATATATTGTTAGATTCAAACTGTTTCAGGTCTCGGGTATTTTTTTGTACGGCAATGGCCGAAAACAAACCCAGGGCAAACGACATCCCGAAGAAACCTTTTTCGCTCAATAGCAAATTAGCATTCCATAAACCTATTATAAGCAGTACTAATGCCGCGATCGTACTAAACCAGCTTATGCCATAATACAGGTCGGTTACGGGTATGCCTTCAAGCCTGTCCCTCACACTTTTTTGTACCGATATTACAGAGAACAAACCGAAAAGCAATATCGTGAAGTAGTAGCCTTTTTCGTTGTAAGCCATGTCCGAATTAAAAAGGCCTATACAATAGGATGCCATGCCTAAAAGTAATGTCATCCATGATGCGCCCACGAAAGCGGCACTCGGTTTTAATGGGTTTTGTGCATTTGTTAATCGTGCACTTTTTGATTCTGAATTGTTGTTAACGTCATTTGGTTTTAGCGGTTCCATAATTTTATGTTTTATAATTATGAGACAAATCTCGGCA
>Ga0157370_10002218_pt1 | contig 23685 bp, 20 predicted proteins | sample C35metaG_FD_113463 | JGI IMG/M metagenome (GOLD analysis project Ga0157370, IMG submission 113463) | Corn rhizosphere microbial communities from Kellogg Biological Station, Michigan, USA - C3-5 metaG | ecosystem: Host-associated > Plants > Roots > Rhizosphere > Soil | place: USA: Michigan...
ATCCCCAGAGCACGCCAAAGGGTGGGATCAGGAAGGTGACTGTCAGTGAGCGTAATGGGCCGATGTCGGCAATTAGTCGGAAATAGAGAATATAGGCCAAGGCAGTGCAGACAAGGCCGACGGCAAGAACGCTGGCCCACACGTCAATTTGCCCCCAGTTGACTGCCGGGCCAGTGCCCATCGACCAGGCAAAGAAAGGCAGAAGAAACAGTGTCGCGCCCATTTGGCTACCAAAGGCGACCGTTTTAGGATCAAGCCCGCCGCGGTTGGATATCCACCGACGGGTCAGGAAGCCCGCCACGCCATAACAGCTGGTTGCCACTAAGCAGGCCAGAATGCCATACAACATACCGCTGGCTGAATTTATATCTCCAATAGTGGTGATGACGATTATTCCTAACAATCCTAATATCACCCCACCCCACTTTCTGGCACTCAATTTCTCACTGAAAAAAGCAAAACCTATAATGGCTCCCATGAGTGGCGTTGTGGCATTGAATATTGCCGAATAACCGGCGGGTAACCACTGGGCGGCAAAACAATACATTAAGAAGGGTAATCCTGAATTAATAACCCCGAGAAATAATGATGATTTGAATTTATTCTCAAAATTGAATGAGGACCTCAGCATTAAAAGAATCACGCCAAGGCCAATAAAGCCGAAGAACACCCGTAAAAATGCAGTATTAATCGCGCCAAACTGCGGTGCGGCAATTCTCATGAAAATAAAACTGGCTCCCCAAATTGCGGCAAGTAGGAGTAATCGTAGATAATCTGCAATACGCATGTTTTAGGCCCCTTTATATGCTTCCACATATTTTTTATAAGATGTAATGATGACAACTGCGCGATGAACTCGGGATGCAAGGTAGAATATCTTTTAACGGGCGAGAATAGCACTCCGCATCTTGCTTTTTTGTTCAATGAACTTGTCCACCAGCAGTTGGGGTCATGCAGGCTTTGAAAAGGAAAACGGCTATCAATGGAGGGAAGCGATGGGGGAAATTATCCCGCCACCGCTCAACTTACGTTGGACATTGACGACTCAGACAGCGATATTAATATTGCGGCCGATTGCTGGGTTAGCAGGCAACGGCGGAATGGCATCAAGCAGGCTGGCGGCCGTAGTCTGTTGGTTATCCAGCGCTTTTTTTAGCAGGATAGTGTTCACCTTACTGCCGAGATCCAGGTTATCCAGCCCGGTCGCGACTGAAGCAATCTGCGATACATCCATTCTATTCTCCTTTTCAAAACAAAAATTGCTCACGGCTTGGACCCAAGCCTGAAGATGTTATCGGCAATTTATGGGGATTCTTTAGGTCTGTTAGAAATTTGGATGAACTCAAAACAACTCAGCCCAGAAGGCAATCTATTCGATTGCACATTCCGGGCTGAGTTTTCATCATGTAAGAGTGTTTGGCGGAGTTATTTAGCCAGCAGCTCTTTACGCACGATTTCTGCACCTGCACTCAGTGCATCCAACTTGCCGCGCGCGATGCCGCGAGGAAGTGGGATCATGCCGCAGTTGGTGCATGGATAGAGTTTGTCGGCGTCAACGAATTGCAGCGCTTTGCGCAGGGTCGCGGCGACTTCCTCTGGTGTCTCAACGGTACTGCTCGCCACGTCAATGGCCCCCACCATCACCTTCTTACCGCGAATCAGCTCCATCAGCTCCATTGGAACGTGGGAGTTGTGGCATTCCAGAGAGATAATATCGATGTTGGATTTTTGCAGTTTCGGGAAGATCTCTTCGTACTGCCTCCACTCGGTGCCCAGCGTCTTTTTCCAGTCGGTGTTGGCTTTGATGCCGTAGCCGTAGCAGATGTGCACGGCGGTTTCGCATTTCAGGCCCTCGATGGCGCGCTCTAGGGTAGCAATACCCCAATCATTTACTTCATCGAAGAACACGTTAAAGGCTGGCTCGTCGAACTGGATGATATCCACACCGGCGGCTTCCAACTCTTTGGCTTCTTCATTGAGGATTTTTGCAAATTCCCACGCCAGTTTTTCGCGACTTTTGTAGTGGTTGTCATACAGGGTGTCGATCATGGTCATAGGACCCGGCAGCGCCCACTTGATTGGCTGGTCAGTCTGCTTACGCAAGAACTTAGCGTCTTCAACAAATACGGACTTCTGGCGGCTCACTGGACCAACCACGGTCGGTACGCTGGCTTCATAACGGTCACGGATTTTGACGATTTCGCGTTTCTCAAAATCAACGCCATTAAGGTGCTCGATAAAGGTAGTGACGAAGTGCTGACGCGTTTGCTCGCCGTCGCTGACGATATCAATACCGGCCTGCTGTTGATCTTCCAGACACAGACGCAAAGCATCCAGCTTGCCGTCGACGAGTTCTTGATCCTGCAATTTCCAAGGTGACCAAAGTTGCTCAGGCTGTGCCAGCCAAGAAGGTTTAGGTAAGCTGCCAGCAGTTGAAGTCGGTAATAACTTTTTCATAATGGATGACCCTGTGTTTTGGTTAATCAAAGAACGGAATTAGCAGACCATTGCTCAAGAATAGTTTGGTGAGGCTTAATGAATTCTTCTTCAGTAAACTTCCCCTGCTCAACGGCTAATTGGCTACGTTCTTCACGATCATAAACAATGCGAGTTAATGAATAATCTTGTTGGTTCAAACTTGGCTGATAGCAGCGACCCGCCGGAGAGTTCGCGTTGTAAATCTCTGGGCGATAAATCTTCTGGAAGGTTTCCATGGTGCTGATGGTGCTAATCAGTTCCAGATTGGTGTAATCGCTGAGTAAATCACCGGCGAAATAGAAGGCTAAAGGCGCGACGCTACCGGCAGGCATGAAGTAACGAGCCTGCAAACCCATTCTGCCGAAATAGAGATCGGTCAAAGAAGATTGATCATCTTGCTCATATTCAATGCCCAATACCGGGTGCACATTACCAGTACGGTTATAGACATTCTTGCTCGAGACGCTCAGGCAGATAACCGGCGTCTTGTTGAAATTCTTCTTGTAAGCTTCTGAATTAATGAAGCATTTGAAGATATTGCCATGCAATTCACCAAAGTTTTCTGGGATGGTGAATTGGTTCTTTCCCTTATTGTGCTCGGACAACAACACGCTGAAGTCGTAATCACGCACATAAGAGGAGAAGTTATTGCCGACAATACCTTCAATGCGCTCGTTGGTTTTTTTATCAACGATATTGGTTTTCAAAATTTCAATAACCGGGAAGGACGTGCCTGCACTTTCAATCTTCAACTCAACGGAAATGATGTCCAGTTCGACCGTATAGCGATCTGACTTCGGGTTATCCCAGTTCGCCAGAGAGTTAAAACGATTATCGATCATCACTAAGGCGTTGTGCAGGTTCTCTTGGCGTTTCTCACCGCGAGCCAAATTAGCAAAGTTAGTTGTAATGCGCGTGCTAGTAGACGGATTGTAATTCTCGTCAAAGCGCAAACTTTTCGTCGTAAATGTGAAATTATTATTCATTGTAATTTGGTTCCTAACTTCCGGTATAAAATATGGTTAATTGCTCTTTACTCAGGACTTCCTAATTTTCTGTTCTAGTTTTGTCATTAAGTCGCCCTTATGTGATCTACAGCAAATCTCTGAAGACAATTTATGCCTGAGTCGTTGGATGAGGAAAAGTGATTTAATTTCATTGAACATGAGCTATTTTCATGTCCAGACGTATAGACGTCTTTAACGCTATATCAAACCCTTTGTCACTAAGGGGTTACAGCTGGGATCAAGGGGATTTAACGGAGGGGGCAGAAGAGGGATGTTCTGGTAAACCCATGTTTCAAGATGAATTTAAAGCGCCCCGAAGGGCGCTTGATTCACTTTAGGTTTGAGAAACAACCACCGTTTTACGCAATGATGGCTATCAGAAGCTGACTTTAACGCCCATCAAGGCGCTGGTATCTGAATAACCACTGCCGCCCATCTGCTGAGCCACGTTGCCCCACAGATTCACGCCCGGCTTAATCTGGCCTTCAACCCCCACTTTGAGTTCGCCAAGGTTGCGCGCGCCCTTTTGGGTCACGTTAACGCCGTTGAGCTGGCTACCAAACGAATGGGTATTGCTGATCAGGTTTGCCTCAACAAAGGGTTCGAACGAACGTTTTTTACCTTCATCAATCTGGCTATGACCTTTGATGAAGGCACGAACACCAAGGCGAGCCTGAAGGTTGCCGTCACCTAAACCTTCTACGCGAGTGCCATTGTCTTCGCGAATACTGTCCGCTTCGACGCCCATCCAGGTTAGCTGGGCTTTAGGCTGCAGGTAGTAGCTCTCGTGATCGTTTTTCTCGCCCACTTTCCAGGTGTAACCACTTTCAACCGATGCTGTTATCCCTTTCGATTTGTAGGACTCTGCCGCGAGAGAATCCCCTTTTACAGTGTTGTTAAACCAGCTGTACTGCGCCCATGTATCTACATAAGCCCCGGTTTTCTCAACATTGTCCTGTAGCCAGGTTCCATACACGCCGAGACTATAACCGTTGATGCTGCCGTCGGCTTTCTCGCCGGTAAGGCGATTGCGGCTGGTGCCGCTCTGGTTTGCATAACCTGCCATGACGCCGAGGTGATAACGGTCAGCGCCGTCTGAGCTCCACTGGGCTATATCGCCGCCCATTTGCATCACATAGCGATTAGCCTGCGTTTTCATCTGGCCGCTGCTGTCCGCCGAGCGCGTATGCCCGCCCACGTTGCGCAGCCACATGCTGGTTACTTTCTCCTCACCGGTTATCGCATCGACATAATGGGTTTCCCCCAGTCGGTCATGAAGTCGGGTATTAAACAGCGTATTGGCTGCTGCCATGTTCGAGGCGTAAGCACTGGATTCCGGGCGATACACTTCCACCACTTCAGGGTCGGGTTTGTTACCGCCGCCGCCACCTTCATTCAAGGTGTTGGAAAGATACCAGTGATTAGCATTGCCCTCCTCCCCGCGCTGTAAGTGATAATCGTAGGCACCGGCAACAATACGCCCCTCCTGCACAAATTCGCCGTCGGACTGACCGTTAACACGGATAAGCTCGATGCCGTTGAGGGTTTTGGCCCCGCTGCCGCCCGCATTATTGACGCTGACCCGCGTGCTGCCCTGAGTGTCGCCCTCGACCACCATTTTGTCGGTGACTGAACTGTCGTCGCCTAACACAGTGTTAAAAGTCAGATGCCCATTATTGCCCGCGAAGTTGCCCGCAACGTGCAGCAGATTACCCGCTGTGCCACCTGCTCGCCCGATGGAGGCTTCGCCATCGTTTTTCAGATTGCCTGCAATATTAAAGGTCTGTGCTTCGCCCGTTGCTCTGGTCAAAGGGTTCAGCGCACCTAACAATAGCGTACCCTGATTGTTCACATTACCCCCGGTACCGCCAAAACCTCCTGCAGTTGCGCCAGACGCGATGTTGAGTTCACCCGAAGCCAGCGTTACGTCACTGCCCGAGCTGCCCAGTTGCAGGCCACCCGCGTTAACATGGGTGTCGCCGGTGAATTGCGCCGCTGCCTGAGTTAGCGTGACCACGCCGCTGCCATTTTGATTCAGAATGCCACTACCTGTAACGCGATTGCCAAGCGTCCAACTCTCCACAGAAGCCAGATTCAGGGCACCTTCATTGCTGACTGCCGCCGTACCGAGGCTGTTTTGACCCGTAACCGTCAGCGCGGAGTCTTTATCCGTGGTGAAGGTGCCGGAGAAGTGTTGATTATCGCCCATAAGTTTGACGTCGCTGGCATTGGCGATTTGCGTTTCACCCTTGCCGCTCAGGCTGTTAAACAGGCTGCCTGCGGCATTTTTGATGGCCAGCAAACCGTCGTTCGAGATGCTTCCCATTCCCAAGCCCGAAGTGTTATTGAGCTGTACGTCAGCACCGGAGGCGATGGACGTCGCCGCCGTAAGCCCGGCGTTACTGCCGTTTATCGCCAGCGTGCCGCCATTGACGTTGAGTGCGCCACTGCCTTGCAGCACGCCATCGACAGTACCGCCATGGGTGATATCTAGCGCGCCGTTGGCAACATTCACCATCGAGCCGGACTGGGTGTTCAGCATGCCCACTGCCTGATGATGGCCATTCATGTCGAAGCCGGTGCCCGAAGCCAGTGCCAACTCAGATGTCTGGCCCAGCACATTGTCGTTATTCATCAACAAGGTGCCGCTGCGCACATCGGTTTTCCCCTGATAGTCATTGTCCAAGTTGGAAAGGGAAACCACTTGGCCCACGCCAGTATCAATTGCCAGATCTCCAGTACCGGTTAACTTCGCGCTCATATCAGCCGAGTTACCGGTCTGGCCATAAGCATTCAATATCAAGGCATTACTGCCTGACGTTAACAGATCGAGTTCGGTTAAGCCGTAGCTGGTATAAAGGCCGTCATCCGCCTCGCCGCTGGTCAGTCGATAGTCATAGGTAGCGTTGGCGACGGTTTCTCCGCCCTGAATGACGCCGCGCTCCAGCGCCTCGGTGATCAGATCACCGAACTGGTCGCGCAATGCTAAGTTGCCGCCGCTGCCTGTGACAGCCACATCACTGCCCGCCAGTTTAATGCCCAACTGGCCTTCATCCTGCTGGAGTAGTGAGAGGGTCGCTGGTGGCAAGGTTGGCGTGTTACTCACCGAGCCGGCGTTAATCCCAACCGTACCGCGTCCATCAATATCCAGTAAGTTCGCGGTTTGCACCATGCCTTTAGCCATGGTTTCACCCGGCGTCCCGGTGTCAAACGACAGAGTTCCGCCATCAAAACGTAATCCACCGATATTTTGCATCCCGTCGCCGACGGTGGTGTGGCTACCACTGCTTGCCTGCAAAGTGGCGTTAGTCAGTGCCTGAGTGTTTAAACCTTCGAGGCTGAATGTGGTATCACTCAGTGCCAGCGTCCCGCTGAAACTGTTCATGGCATTGTTGGCCGTGAAGTCGAAAGCGTTACCCGCCGTGCTGGCAGCGATTGTGCCCGCGCCGCTGATATGGCTGGCAAATTGGGTATCACTGCTCTGCTTCAACACCAGAGTGCTGTCGCCATCAATGCTAAAACCGGTCCCCGCGCCATCGTCTTTTGCATCGCCTAACGGCAGCAGGATGTTATCCAGCGTGAGAGTCGAGTTATTGGCCAGATTGACTTCTTCGAAGCCAGCGACGGTTTTCCCGGTTTGTGCCAGCGTCATCAGGCTGTTCAACAGATTCAGCTTGTCATGGCCCGCGCCCGCATTCAGTGAGCTGAATAAATTGCTATCAGTGGCGTCGATATTGACCAGATTAAAGGTGTCATTGCCCCCCGCGCTCGTCACATCCGTCGCGGTGCTGCCGTGCTGTAAATCAACCGTATGGTTGTTGGCCGTGGTGAGATTCACCTGCCCGATAATATTGCCGCCCTGCGCGTTCACGAAGTGCACGCCTGACAGGCCACTGGTAATTTCCAGTGCGACCTGCGCGGCTGAGTTAGCGATAATGTCACCACGGTTGATGAAGCTGCCGAGGTAGCCATTGTTGACGTCAACCACCGGGTTGGTGGTGGATTTCGACACCAGACGGCCGCTCTGTTCAACCACTGAAGTCGTTCCGCCTACTTTAAGGGCCGGACCGCCAGCGGCATCATTAACGTTAACGCTCGCGCCGGACTTCACCTCCCCCTTGAGGTTCGTGACGATACCGCTGCCGGAAGCCTGATTAACATTGATAACCAAATTACGCGAGTTGGACATATCCATGTCGCCATCGGCTATCGAGCCATCAGCGTGCTGTAAAAGCAGGCCGGTGCCGCTGCCATTGACCGTAATGGTGCCACTGTTGTTCGCATCCATGCTGGCGGCAGTACGTACACCGGCGCCGTTATCGACCGTAATGTGAGTGTTGTCGAGTTTGATTCCGGCGATTTCTGCCTTGTTTTCGATGGCATTGCCGTTGGCTACGGGATCCATGATGATGCTGGCGTCCTTCACCGTCAGGCCATGCGCGCCGGTATCCAGCAGAATGCCGTGTGCGCTGCCGCTGGCTTTTACAATACCCAGCCCGTCGAGAGCCAGATCCGCGCCATTGCCAACCTTGATCGCCGCTTCGCCATCACCGGCTTCAATGGTGCCGGTATTGGTTACGGTTGAGGTACTGCCCTGAATATTTACGGCAACGCCTTTGACGTAAATGTCGCCGCTGTTATCCAGTGCCCCGCCATCAACCAATACGCCAGTGGCGCCCGCGGTGGTGAAGTTGATACTGCCTTTGTGGTCGAGCGTACCGCCGTTGCGGGCAATAAAGCCCACGGCATTCGCCGCCGTTGCCACGCTGTTATCCAGCATGGCATAGCTGGTCAACGTGGCGTTGCCACGATAGCTAGGATCGCCCGCGCCGGTGATATCGCTATAGCTGCCGTCAACAATGCCCGCGGTGCTGCCTGCGCCGGTCAGCGAAAGCGTCGTGTCACTGGAGAATGTGCCTTGCGCATCCCCCATCACCTTAATACCCGTCGCGCCTTCGCCGCTGGCGGTAATACTCATATGGCCGGTGTTAAGTTGGCTCGCCTGGCCGTTACTGGTGACCAGAAGCGCGGTTGAGTTCTTACCACTGCTTTCAAGGGATGACGTGCTACCCGCGCCGTCAAAGCTGGCACCGCCATCAATACGGTAAAGCGTGGAGCCTTCTGTGGTCACGTTTTGGCTGCCGGTGCTCTTATCCACCACTTTCGACCCGGCCCCCAAGACGAAGTAACCCGTTTGGTTAAGACCGTCGAATTTCATTTCACCAGCACCGTCCACCTCAATGGTGCCGCCATTGCGAGCGTGGGCACCAACGGCACCGTCGCCCTTCAAATCGATCAAGCCGGCGTTGGCAACCGTCGCGCGCGCGCCGTCGGCCCACAGACCGTAGTTGGCTGTTTTGGTCGTAGGATCCACTCCACGATTAACCGTAATAGTGCCCGCATTGCGCACGGCACTGTCTAGCGCATCAGCAACGGCCGATTTTGCCATCATCGCAACGGAGTTAATGCCATTTAGGAGAATATTACCCGTGCTAGCGTTAACCACGTTGGACGCGCCTAGAGCCGCCATGATGCCAACGTTTTGCAATGGCGCGGCCCCTGCAACGCCGTCAGCGGCGCCATTAATCGTAATAAAGCCGCTGTTTTCGACATTGCTGGTCGCGCCTTCTGCGACAACGCCATAGCTGCCTTGTGTCTTGCTGCCGAGAGTAAGCAGACCGTTTTCTTTATTGGTGAACAGGCCCTGCTTAACATAGACCAGCCTGCTCCCCGGAGCCGCAGAGGAGATATCAACCGAAGCAGAGCTGAGATCGCGCTGTGCTTCGCGGCCCAAATAGAGTTCAGCGTCGGCTTCATTGATCAATTTGGAGCCGACGTCGTTCAGCTGCACGCCAACGGTAAATTTCCCGCTGTATTGCGGCGAAGTGGCCCTTTCTACCGCTGAAACATTCAGGTTTCCAGTGTTGGTCATCACGGCGTTGTTGAACAGGTAGACGCCAACGTTGGAGACATAGCTGCCGTTGGGCGCGACGTTGATCACGCCCTGGTTATTTACCGTCGCGTTGTTGGCCGCTATGCCTTCATTGTGCCCCTGGAAAACGATAGCGTTGGCGCCGTTGACCGTATATCCGGCCATTTCGGCATTGGTACCCGCATCAATTACGCCATAGTTATTAACGACCGCGCCATTTCTGGCGCTGACAACCATTGACCCTGCGCTGGTACTATTAAACATCCCCAAGCTGCCGTAGTTATTCAGCACGCCACCATTATCAAGCCTGACAATGGAGCTATCGGTTGAATAGCCTTGAATAGAAGCGTCGCTGGCAATATTCACCGTACCGCCGTCACCGTGAATATAAGCTACGCGTTGATAATTAACGTACTGGCTCGCTGCGTCATCTTGATCAATAACCGCATCGACATAGACCATTCGGCCCGAGGTTGGAATAGCTTTATTAAACTCTTCAACATATTTTTCAGGTGCGAGAGTGCCGCTTTGGATCGCGGCGATAAGTGCGCTGTTATAATTTTTTAGGTCATCAATGGTATTAACCGTCTGCGGACCTAATATGCTATCAAAGCTGCCATTAAACCCAGTTCTTACGCTGAGAATAGATTCGCCAATATTTTTAGCCTGATTATTAAAATTACCAAGGTGCACAACCGTTTTACTGTTGTAATCAATGGTTGAAGCTACGCCAACTTTAAATACTGAAGAGACAGCAGAAGAGCTGGCATCACCTTTCATGTAGAGTTTAAGGCGGTTATTAGGATCATTAAACCAGTCGCTACCTGAACTATCACCGACTGACACATCAAGCGTTCCACCTCCGGTAACCTGAATTAAATTACGATCGACATACTGGCCATCTACACCTACGGCATAAGCCAAAGGAATCGACTGGTCCAGCACGTTCGCCATCTTCAACTCATTGTTATTGTAGCCCTGAAATGTCGCGACATTGCCAATATTGGCGTCGTAGTAGTCATAACCCACCATCTGGCCGGTGACCAAATTGCCTTTATCCAGGTCCGCTAGGGTTGCACCGCTATCCAAATCACGTAATTTTCCTTGAAGGATCGCCTCGCGTACGGACATACGGATGTAACCCGGATCGCCCGCGGCAATATTGTTCCAAGAGCTGCTAATTAATTTATCGTTACCAGTAATCGATTGAACATGCCCGCCGTCTTTAGAGTCAAACGCATCCACTTCTATCTCTGCTGCCATTGCGGGTGCAGTAAGCCCCAGCGCTAATGCAGTCATGGATAATATTCCCGCGTGACGCAATTGCACGCCGGTTTTTTTAGAATTGCCGCTTGAGCATTTGCTTTTTCCCTTGGTCAATTCTGAGGTAATATCAAAACGTTGCAAGGAGCTATTCCATTTAACTTTAAAGACTTTGTTCATATTGATTCCTGATTTCTTTAAGGCGAGCAATACCCCACCGAGTATTCGGTGTAATATTTATCTGAGTGGAATTAAAAATAAGAACGAGTTCGCTGATACATAGCCATACGCTGCGAGAGAACGTTTATAAAATCAGCTAAATTATTGGCCTTATACTGCAAGCACACCTAATAATTAGACTTCAGATAACAGGTTCGTGTTATTTCCACTGTAAAAGTGCTTAACGTTATGACGGAGGCGATATTCGATGCGCACACCGCCACTTCAGAACGAAGAGATATTGTCATTTTTTAGATGTGTCGGTAATAAGACGATCCTACAAAGGATGTAGGAAATGGCTTACATATGGCCTTTTTCTTATAAATTACATTCACTTTGTTGGATTAAGAAATATCTAGTTTGGCGGACGTCGATATCTGGATACGCCATTTGGAACTTGGACAGACGGGGAATAAGCTAGCGGATAGTAAAAGTGGTGAAGCAGTGCAGGCGGATCACAGCCCGCCAGAGGTTACTGACATGCTTTCTGTGACGGGCCGTTACTTCTGATTCTCACTCCGGGTGTAGATATCAGGGCGGGTAATGGTCCATGCATAATTTTCTCTATTGGCGGGTTCATAGCCTAACTTTTCATACAGCCATGGGGCGGTGGTGGTGAACAACATGATCCGGTGCAGTTTCTCAAACACCGGATGAGCATGAACACATTCAATCAGCCATCGCCCAAGTCCCTCCCCCTGATATTCTTCAAGCACGTAGACATCGCACAGGTAAGCGAAGGTCGCATAGTCAGTGATTAGACGTGCAAAACCTATTTGGGAAACATTCATGGTTCGCTGAAATGTTCACTTTGCTACCTACTCACTGGATTGTGTGGGGGTTAACCCTATCATTGCATGGGGAAAGTCAGGCTGCTCGACCCAATATTTTCAGCGGCTTTTATATGCTCCGCTGATTCACTCTGGCCGAAAGCTGCTCGGCGCTCTCCTTTCTCTCGCTATAGCGATCGGTGAGATAGTCGGCGTTCCCGCGCGTCAGCACGGTGAACTTCATCAACTCCTCCATCACGTCGACAATACGATCATAATAGGCTGAAGGCTTCATCCGTCCTTCCTCATCGAACTCTGCCCAGGCTTTGGCCACCGATGACTGATTGGGGATGGTGATCATCCGCATCCAGCGACCCAGAATGCGCATTTGATTGACGGCGTTAAACGACTGAGAGCCGCCGCTGACCTGCATGACCGCCAGCGTCTTGCCCTGCGACGGGCGTACCGCGCCCATTGACAGCGGGATCCAATCAATCTGCGCCTTCATTACGCCGGTCATCGCGCCGTGGCGTTCTGGCGAGCACCACACCATGCCTTCTGACCACAATACCAGCTCGCGCAGCTCGGCGACTTTAGGGTGGGTTTCTGGGGCATCATCGGGCAAGGGCAGGCCGGACGGATTGAAAATTTTGACCTCGGCCCCCATTGCCTCCAGCAGGCGCGCTGCCTCTTCAGTGGCAAACCGGCTGAATGAGCGCTCACGCACTGAGCCATACAGCAGCAGTATGCGCGGTGGGTGTGCTGGCTGGGCTGCCGCCAGCTTCTCAGCGGTGATCGGCGCGTCAAAAAGTTGTTTATCCAAATTATTCATCTGCATGTCCATTGGATTTTCCTCCTAGATCTGTTGGCAATCGAATGTCGCATCCCCCTTCCCCCGAGCAGCACTCCTCGACCAGAAACACCAATAGTTGTTCAAGTCGCTGATACTGTGGCAGGCAAAAAAGCGTGCGGCCTTGTCGCTCTTGGCGAATAAGCCCGACGGTTAACAGCGCCGAGAGGTGGTGGCTCAGCGTGGAAGCCGGAATATCCAGCTGCGCCTGCAACTCGCCGACCGGCAACCCGCCGTGCCCGGCCTTGACCAGCGCTTTGTAAACGGCCAGTCGTGTAGGATGACCAAGCTCTTTTAACGCGCTAGCGGCTGTGTTGAGATCCATAAAGCCTCCTTTAAAACTATATTTCTAGAATAATCGAAATATAGGATGAGTCAAGGGGCAATGGTGATAGTGAGAAATCATAGACCTAATGCTCTCTATGGCTATATCTTCCTCGAGTTTGTAATTCCTACGTGTCTTAAAGCTGAAATCCTACAGTTTGCCAAGGGTGTCGATGAGTAACTCACGTGGAAATATAGTTTCATCACTGTGTTTGAGTTCCTCAATTGTCCACCAATGATGATTGCCAATGACTTCCTTTTCATTGGCGGTCCACCCTAAATCATCTATATCTACTATCTCTGTAGGAATGATAAAGAAACGCTCATCAGCAACAACGGTTTCGCCGTTCGGCAGCAACATGGTGAAGTTTCTGGAGGCGACTTGTTTCCCCACAGAACCTACCGTTAAACCCGTTTCTTCCTGCAATTCACGCATCGCAGCCTGCTCAAAAGATTCATTTGGCTCAAGCCCACCACCGGGAGTGGCCCAGTAAGATTCTCCACTCAAGGCATCATTTTTGTGGCAGAAACGAAATAGCAGGACGCGGTTGTCAGGTGAAATGACGATGAGACGTGATGACGGGCGAGTGCGCATGGGGAAGTCCTTGAGAGGCTTACATATTGTATTTAATGGCTATGTTAGGCATTAGTTCTTAGTACTATTAGATTATTGCAGTTTTGACTTGCTTATGATCTCTGCTAAAACATGATGGCGTGAGAAATTTAAGAACCTAACCGTATTTTTGAATTTAGATAGGAGACTTTAATGGCATTACCAAGCGAGTTCAGGACCAAAAGAGCTGAATACTTAGACCAAGTTGCAAAAAAATATCAATTTCATGAATTTAACAACTTAACAAATGATGATTTTATGATTTTGGGTAAATATATACAGTTGTATTGTTTTATGGAATTAAATCTACACAGATTATTTAATAAGCTTAATTCAATGGGAGTCATAAAAAGAAAGCCAAAGGGAAAAATTCATATACCATATATTATAGAGACGTTAATTTTCTTGGTGGAGTCTGGCATAGTCAAACCGTCCAAAAATATTGGAGTTATTGATAAATTAAAGGAAATTAGATTCCGTAGGGACTATAGAAACGTTTTTGCACATTGGGCTGCAAAAAGGATACCTAGTGAGGATGCAATTGTTTTTTTCAGCGGAGACTCTGTAGACTACAACAAAACATTCAAAAAGAAAATAGAACCAGAAGTGATTGCTTATGTTGTTTTTGATGTTGCTGATATTCGTGGGATGGTAGCGCACCTTTTAGAATATGAGGTGTGGATGGCCCATCTTTGTGCTGAGATATTTAATGAAAATGACAATTAAGTGATAAAGCCTAATTTAATTCCCAGTCTATTCGCCATATGATTAACTCAACTTATTGCGTGAGAAGCTCTAAGTGGTAATGAACTTGTTGAATTTAAAAATACCCTTCGTGTGATGATAAAAGGAATATTCGCTTTCTCTTAAAAAACAGCTCCGTAAACTCATTGGTGCTCCTAAATACTACATCTGGCGCAGCGAGTCCCGGTTCGTATTCAAATCGATAAGCTACCGGCAGGCATTGAGCTGGCGGCGGGATTGTCTGCCAGCGTGTCGGTTACGCCTTAGAGGCGAGCACGTCAAAATCCAACTCGGGCATCATAATCACGCTTTCCTGCTCGTTGGCGTCGGTGCGGGAAATCACCACCACGGCTGGCGTGTCGGTATTGTTGTAGGGCAGATGGGGCACGTTTTTCGGGATGTAGAAGAAGCTGCCTGCCGGGACTTCTGAGAAGTGCTCCAGCGCGTCGCCGTAACGCACTGACGAGGTGCCGCTGAGGGCATAAATCGCGGTTTCATGGTGTTCGTGCCGGTGTGCCTTGGCCTGCGAGTGCGGCGGAATAGTCGCCAGCTGCATATGAATGTTCTCAGATCCCACCAGCTCATGGGAAACCCCGACATGATAAGAGAGCCCCTGCTTGCCGATAAAAGTAGGCTGTGGCTGGGTCAGTTTGCACTCTGGCTTGATAGCACTCATCTGTAAATTTCCTCTTGGCTAAACTCGTGAATAAACACCCCGGATCATGGCGACTGAGTGGCAAGATCCGGGGCGGAGTTCCCAAAAGATTTTAGCCTAGACCCCGCCGCACAGGTCGGTGAAGCTGCCGGTCACGAAGGAGGCTTCATCGCTATTTACACAGACGGCGTAGCCCCGTTTTGCCGCCAATATCGCCGTGGCGGCCCCTATGCCCCGGCTGGAGCCAGTGACTAACAACACCTTTGGATTCATCATTATCCTGCTGAGTAACCTGTGGATTTACAGGATTTAACATAGCCCAAATAATCCGATGAAGTAAAAATAAGCTGGCCTAACTGATCGCGATTCGCCTTGTTGTCATTCTTTTGTCATTTTCTCGTCAGCCTTTTGTTGGCCCCTGCTTGCTAGAGTGTCATCACACGCTGCCAAGGGGATTTATAATGAAATTACGCAATCTGTCACTTATCGCTTCACTGGTTCTGGCCGGCATGTCTCTCTCTACTGCTCAGGCGGATACCAGTAAGCCTGCCGCTGCTCAACCCGAAGTGACCAACATCGTGTTGGTTCACGGCCTGTTCGCTGACGCATCCAGCTGGGGTAAAGTTATTCCGCTGCTACAAGCTAAAGGTCTGCACGTCACTGCGGTGCAGAACCCAACTACCTCTTTGGATAACGACGTTGCCGCCGTGAAACGCGCGCTGGCGCTGCAAAACGGCCCGGTGATCCTGGTCGCCCACTCCTACGGCGGCATGGTGATTAGCCAGGCGGGCAACGAGCCAGAAGTGAAAGGTTTGGTGTATATCGCCGCGCGCGCTCCGGCTGCGGGTGAAGACTACCCTGCGCTGACCAAGAAATTCCCAGCCGCGCCAGCCTCTGCCGGTATCCAGTGGAACAGCGATTTTGGTGCCCTGAGCGAATCGGCCTTTGTGCATGATTTTGCTGGTGACCTGCCGGAGAAAGAAGCCAAGGCTTACTACGCCGTGCAGCAGCCTATGGGCCGCGCCATTACCATGGCCAAGACCAGCGTCGCGGCTTGGGAATTTAAGCCAACTTACTATGCTGTCTCGACCGAAGACCGCACCATCAACCCGGATCTCGAACGCTTCATGGCGAAACGTATGCACGCGCAGACGATCGAGCTAAAATCTAGCCATGTCTCATTGATTTCCCAGCCGGAAGCCGTGGCGAACCTGATTATGAAAGCCGCGCACGTACCGGGTTACTGAGTTTTACTCCATCATCATGATGAGAACTGGGCGCCGCGTGCGCCCTTTGCTCCTGTATTCGAGGTTTGACGCTGCTTGAAAATTCTCATCGTTGAAGACGAAGAAAAAACCGCCGAGTATCTGCGCAATGGCCTTAACGAAGCTGGCTACACCGCAGACTGGGCGGCGAATGGCATCGACGGCCTGCACATGGCGCGGGAAAACGCTTATGACCTGATCCTGCTGGACGTCATGCTGCCAGAGATGGACGGCTGGACGGTGATGGAGCGTCTGCGCATCCACAGCCAGACCCCGGTGCTGTTTCTCAGCGCCCGTGGTGCGCTGGAAGACCGCCTGCGCGGCTTGGGGCTGGGGGCCGATGAGTATCTGGTGAAGCCTTTCTCCTACGCCGAGCTCCTGGCGCGCATTCGCATCATTCTGCGTCGTGGCCAGCCGCAGTCCGGTGACGTGCTGACGCTGGCGGATCTGCTGGTGGATATTGAAAAATTCCGCTGTGAGCGTGGCGGCAAACGCATCACCTTGACCAACAAAGAGTTCAAGCTGCTGGTCTGTTTCCTGCAACATCCGGGGCAGGTTCTGTCGCGTACCTTTTTGGCTTCCCGCGTGTGGGACATGAATTTTGACAGCGACACCAACGTGGTGGATGTGGCGGTGAGAAGATTACGGCAGAAAATTGATGAGCCTTTCGAAACCCAGTTAATACACACCATACACGGCGTTGGCTATCGCTGTGAGGCTGAGCCATGAGACGCATCTCCCTCACTTTTCGCCTGGCGGTGCTGCTGGCGGCCTTCTCTTTTGTGGCCTTTACCGTCATGGGCGGCGCGCTGTATTACGCGTTGCGCTATCAACTGACGCTCAGGGACGACGCGGCGCTGGTGTCGCGTGTCGACCAGATAGGCACCCTTTTGAGGGATCTGGACGCCCGTCAGCTGATCCATGAGAAGCCGCACCTGTTCGCCAATATGCTGGGTAACACCGAGTCGCTGCTGGTGATCCGCTATGTCGGCGGCCCGACCTTGTTAGAGGTCAACCCGCTCAAACGCCCGATCCCGCAGGTCACGCCGGTTTCCGCCGAGCAGCGGCTGTCGCTGAACGCGGTGCACCACTCCCAGACCGCCGACGGCACGCCGATGATTTATATGGCCGCCACCAGCCCCTCTTCCAACGATTTAGTGCCGCTGGAGATCATCTCCAGCCGGGTATTGACCGACAGGACCCACATTCTGGATGTGTACCGTAACTACATCATTCTGTTTGCTTCGATGATGGCTGCCATCTCTGTGGTTCTGGCGTTTATTTTTGCCCGTCGCGGCGTCTCGCCGCTGCGCAGGCTGGCGGAGAGAACCGCCAGAATTGGCACCCGCACCCTGTCATCGCGGCTGACCAAAGATGATGCCCCGACCGAGCTGGATACCCTGATTGATCAGATTAACGCCATGCTAGAAAGGCTCGAGCGCGGCTTTAAGCAGTTGAAGCAGGTGAGCGCCGACATGGCCCACGACTTGCGCACGCCGATCACCATTTTGCTGGGGCAGACTGAGGTGGGCCTCGGCGCGCCGCGCGAAAATGAGTATTACCGGCGGCTGCTGGGGTCCAATTTTGAGGAGCTTCAGCGTATGTCGCGAATGATCGACAATATGCTGTTCTTGGCGCAGGCCGAGCAACCCGACCTTGAGATTGAGCGTACGCTGCTGGACGCCACGCAGGACATGAGGCGGCTTTGTGACTATTTTGAGGACTTGGCCGCCGACCGGGATATTCAGATTCAGGTGAGTGGCGAAGGCACGCTGTTTGCCGACGCCATGCTGTTACGCCGCGCGCTGGCTAACTTGCTGTCCAACGCGGTGCGCCACGCCGCGCCGGGCAGCCTGATTGAAATCAACGCCATCCCTTCGGCCGAAGGCATGACCATTCAGGTGGTGAATCAGGGCGACACCATTTCTAAATCGCATCAGGAGAGGATTTTCGACCGATTCTATCGCGCAGACTCCTCGCGGCAGAACTCGTCAAACTCCAGCGGGCTGGGCCTGTCGATTGTCACCTCAATCATGCAACTGCACCAAGGCCGCTGCTGGGTGGAGAGCAACCAAGGCACCACTACGTTTGGGCTGTTTTTTCCGAATGCACAGGTGTAAATCCAAAATATGGGGTGTTATCCGCCAAAAAGCGGTTTAACACCCAAAATAATGGAATTAACTCGGTTTACTTGGTCGCCAGCTTCAATAGCACCACGCCGGAGAAAATCAGCAGTACGGCGATGACGCGCATGGGGTTGAGGCTCTCGCCAAACATGGTGACGCCGAGGATGAATGCGCCGATGGCGCCGATGCCGACCCACACGGTGTAGGAGGTGCCTAAAGGGAGGGTTTTCATGGAGATAGCCAGCAGCGCGAAGCTGAGCAGCATGAAGACTAAGGTGACAATACTCGGAACCAGCTTGGTAAAGCCGTGCGACTCTTTCATCGCCGTCGACCATACCACTTCAAACAAACCTGCTAATAACAGATATACCCAAGCCATATTCTGACCTTATTTAATCGCAGGGTCGTCCCTATTCAATGAAGCCGAGTCTCTGGTCGTCCAGTCAGCATAAAACGGTGAGAGAAGAGTATAGATCAAGATGAAGCCGGAGAAAATTGCGAGCCGCATCCCACGGCCCGCAGAGGGAGTTAGACTTTTTGCACGCTGCCGAATACCAGACGGCCCTGATGGAAGGTGGCTTTGACGTCGGAAACCCGCGCCACGGCTTCAGCGGAGCAGCTGGCGTCAACCAGAATCATCTCGGCATTATCATTCACCGCCGGCCACTGGCGAGTGCCTTTATTGTCCAGCGGCAGCACATTGCCGGTCGCGATAGCCAGCGAGCGCGTTAGGCCGAACTCGTCAGAGTTGCCATAAAGCTGGGCATAAAGGTTGGCTTTTTCCAGCATGCTGCCGGTGCCAAACGGCGACCAGTGGTCAATCACGCTGTCCGTGCCGGTCATGACAAACACGCCCTTTTCGCTCAATTGCGGCAGCGGCATTGCCAGCTTGCCAATCGGCACGGTGGACGCCACGGTAAACTGCTGGCGGGCCAGCCCGTCTATCACTTCATCCAGCTCAGCATCTTTCAGCGTCGAGAGCGCAAAGCCGTGGCTCAGCGTCACTTTGCCCTTCAGCTGCGGGTTCTGCTCGACGGTTTTTATCATATATTTTACGGCAGCCACGCCGGCCGGTGAGGTTTCATGCAGGTGGATATCCACGCCGGTGTGAGTATCCAAGGCAATCTGGAACATGGCGTCGAGTGACTTCTCCATCGCGCCGTCGACGTTGGTTGGATCCAGCCCGCCGACGTACTGCACACCCATTTGCATCGCTTCGCGCATCAAGCCGTCCACTTTCGAGTGCAGCAGGCCGTGCTGCGGGAAGGCGACGATTTCGCAACTGAAGTCGTTTTTATGTTTTTCCAGCGCGATTTGCAGATGTTCGAGGCTTTTTAGGCCACTTACCGGGTCGATGTTGCAATGGCTACGCGCCACCGTGGTGCCTTTCGAGTGCAGCAGGCCAATAATGGCTTCCGCCCGTTGAACCGAGGTCGGCAGAAGTTGTGGAATGAGCACCTGCTCGCGAGCGATCATGTCCATAATGGTCTTGCCTTTACGCGGCCTCGGTGCCTCCCACGGCCCGCCGTAGAAGGTTTTGTCGAGGTGAATATGCATGTCGCGGGTGGCGGGCAGGAGCAATAATCCTTGGGCATCAAAAGCAGGTAGCGTGCTGGCGGCCGCACCGCTGGCGGGTTGAATCGCCATAATTTTGCCGTCTTTTATCTCAAGATGATAAAGAGCCGTCCGGGTGCCGATAATCATCTCCCCTTCGCGCTTGAAATCCTCTTCCAGTCGGACATTGCGCAGCTGGTAGTGGGCGGCGGACAGAGAGGTGACTGCGTTATTCTCTTCGCATTTAGTCATCGCGTTATGAGTTGATGCCTGAGCCGAAGCCATGCCGGTCGCCAGCAGCGCGCCTCCGGCGGTCAATTTAGCGGTGTTTGAGAGAAAATTTCTGCGGCTTTGTTGTTGAGTGTTCTGCACGTCGATTTCCTTAATCCAGAGAACAAAAATGACATTACCGTTTCACCATAAAATAAGGCGCTTTCGCTGGCTGCGATATTTGCCACTGGTGGTCAGTGGTAAACGCAATAGTTAACTCAGCTGGCAGAACTGGCGCAGCTTCTCGGCCAGCGCCAGCTGCGCCGGGGTGGCGTCGGGGCGATAAAATAGTGCCAGCTCGACATTATCAATTTGCGGCAACCCACTCTCCGCGCCCAACACGCGGTGCTTCGGCAGGCGACAGCTGGCGGGCAGCAGCGTCACGCCCAGCCCCGCCGCGCTGGCGGCGACCAGAGCCGCAAGGCTGGCGCTACTGTAACTGATGCGCCAGGGGCGGCCGATAGCATCCAACGCCTGACACAGTTCCTCGCGATACAACCCGTTGAGTGGAAACAGCACCAGCGGCACCGGGTTATTTTCAAACGCCGGGTAAGCCGCGCTGTCCAGCCACAGCATAGGCTCAGGGCGCGCCGCGTTGGGCTTCTCGCCCTTAATCTGCTTCACCAGAATGATATCCAACTCGTCCTGCTGCCAGGATTTACGCAGTTCATAGCTCAGGCCGCTGGTGACGTCGAGACGCAAATGGGGATGAGTGCGGCTGAACTCGGCCAGCAGTCCGGTGGTGGCCGCCGCAAAGTCCTCCGGTACGCCAAGACGCACCACGCCGTCGCGCCACTGGTCGGAAAGCGCGTCATGCGCCTCGCCGTTCAGCGCAATGATTCGCCGCGCATAGCCGAGGAATCTCTCCCCCTCTTCGGTGAGCAAAACCTGATGAGAAGTGCGTTCCAGCAGGGCTTTGCCCAACATCTCTTCAAGGCGGCGCACCTGCTGGCTGACGGTGGATTGAGAAAGGAACACCCGTTCGGCGGCACGGGTAAAACTGCCGCAATCGCAAACTGCCACGAAACTCAGTAATTGCTGAGGGCTAAACATCGGGTAGCGATTCATTTTATCAATACATATTCGTCTGGCATTCGATTAACCAATAGTATCAATCTGTACGAGGCTGACAACCTGGGGTTGGGTAATAAAGTGCCCCCTCGTTGCGCGATTAGCCGACCGCGAGCCCCACACGCCCTGTTGATATTCCCTAACTATCTTCCAAATTGGGGTTCATAAGGCCCCTAATCCAGATGAGTAAGACGAGCCAGAGTTCATTGTTTACTTATAATTAGCAAAATCTTTGGATTAGAATCCTTTGTTAACCAATGCCATACTTTGTGTTAAGTCTTGCTCATCTGCATAAGGGAACGATTTTGAATAATGCTTATTCCGCAACCCAATTGAACGCCACCGACGCGCTGGATCGGCTGGAGGCACTGTACAACGGTGCCGTAGTAGCACTGCGAAAAGCCATCGGTGACTTTATTCTCGATGGGACACTGCCTGATAACGACGTGCGTTTGGCAGGACTTTTCACCTACCCTGAGCTGAGCGTTAGCTGGGACGGGGCTGCGCAGAATCAATTTAAGTCTCGCGCCTATGGCCGCTTCCCGCGCGCCGGGAAATACACCACCACCATCACCCGCCCGGAGCTGTTCCGTGGCTATCTGGCGGACCAACTGAGCCTGCTGGAAAGCGAATATAACGCCAGTTTTGTGGTGAAACCTTCCCAGCTAGAGATCCCCTTCCCGTTTGTTATCGACGGCTCTGACCTGAACCTCGATCGCACTATGAGCGCGGCGCTGGCGCAACACTTCCCGACCACCGAGCTGTCGCAAATCGGCGACCAGATCACCGACGGTTTATCCACCTCCACCACCGAGTTCCCGCTGTCGCACTTTGACGCGCTGCGCACCGACTTCTCACTGGCGCGCTTGAAACACTACACCGGCACCCCGGCGGAGCACGTGCAGCCTTACGTGCTGTTCACCAACTACACCCGTTACGTGGATGAGTTTGTTAGCTGGGCCTGCGCGCAAATCGTCGATCCGGCCACTCCTTACGTGGCGCTCTCCTGCGCTGGCGGGGCCTACGTCACGGCGGAAACCGTCAATCTGGAGCAGACGGTCTCTGACTTGGCGTGGAAAAAACACCAGATGCCGGCCTATCACCTGATTGCCGACGACGGCAAAGGCATTACGCTGGTGAATATCGGCGTCGGCCCGTCTAACGCCAAAACTATTTGCGACCATCTGGCTGTGCTGCGCCCGCACGCCTGGCTGATGATTGGCCACTGCGGCGGTCTGCGCGAAAGCCAGCAAATTGGCGATTACGTGCTGGCCCACGCCTACCTGCGCGACGACCACGTGCTGGACGCCGTACTGCCGCCGGACATCCCAATTCCAAGCATTGCCGAAGTGCAGCGCGCGCTGTACGACGCCACCAAGGCCATCAGCAATATGCCGGGGGAAGAAGTTAAGCAGCGCCTGCGTACCGGCACCGTGGTGACTACCGACGACCGTAACTGGGAGCTGCGCTATTCTGCTTCGGCCATGCGGTTCAACCTGAGTCGCGCCGTGGCTGTGGATATGGAGAGTGCGACCATTGCGGCGCAGGGCTATCGCTTCCGCGTGCCTTACGGCACTTTGCTCTGTGTCTCCGACAAGCCGCTGCACGGCGAAATTAAGCTGCCGGGGCAGGCGAACCACTTCTACGAAGGGGCGATTTCCGAGCATTTACAGATTGGGATCCACGCTATTGGCCTGCTGCGACAGGAAGGTGACAAGCTGCATTCGCGTAAATTACGTACCTTCAACGAACCGCCATTCCGCTAAAAAACGCCTCTACCGGGGAGGTTTGTCCTCCTCGGTAAATTTCACAATATTTCCACACAATTACTGCCGATCCCTTAGCGCATTCCACCTGATTTGCCGTGTAAAAAAGCGGCAGATAGCGCGTATATTCATGCTCATCGACCGGGAACTTTTCGGCGATAAATGAGCGGTTTAAACGGATGTCGAGGTGGTTATGAAAAGGCTATTGCTGCTGTTGCTGGCCGCAGGTGCAATGATGTCGGTGGCACAAACTTCTTACGCCTATGGCTATTACGGCCACGGGTATTATGGTCATGGTTATTATCACGGGTGGTACGGCCCGAGGGTGATCATTGGCGCGCCTTGGGGGCCTCCGCCGCCTGTCTATTACGGGCCGCCGCCGGTGGTCTATGTGACACCGTCACCTCCGCAAACCTTTGTGGAGAAAACCCCTAATTACGCTTATTACTGCCAGAGTCCAGCGGGTTATTATCCGCACGTTCAGCGCTGCGCGCAGGGCTGGATGAAAGTGGTGGTCGGCGATTCTGCACCGCGCTAAGCCTGAGTGAATCAATCATGAAACGTCTCTATCAATTAGCCCCTCTGACGCTGGTGATGGCACTGGCGGGCTGCGTGGCGCCCCCTTCGGCACCAGAAGTTCAGGTTTTACCGGGCAGCACCAAGAGCTACGGGCAGTTTAGGCAGGATGATATGTTATGTCGCAACGCGGCGCAGAATAGCGTGAGCGGCGGCGCGCAGGCGGCATCTAACAGTGCAGCTGGCACGGCGGCGGCGGGAA
>Ga0157370_10002223_pt1 | contig 23643 bp, 18 predicted proteins | sample C35metaG_FD_113463 | JGI IMG/M metagenome (GOLD analysis project Ga0157370, IMG submission 113463) | Corn rhizosphere microbial communities from Kellogg Biological Station, Michigan, USA - C3-5 metaG | ecosystem: Host-associated > Plants > Roots > Rhizosphere > Soil | place: USA: Michigan...
AACAGAAATAGAAATATAAAAACACATTTAGAAAATGTTTGCTTTAGTCGATTGTAACAATTTTTATGCTTCTTGCCAAAGAGTATTTGAACCATCTTTAAGAGGAAAACCTATCGTTATTCTCTCTAACAATGATGGTTGCGTTATTTCGCGTTCTGATGAGGCTAAAGCTCTGGGAATACCCATGGCTATTCCTGCTTTTAAGTACGAATCGGTTTTTAAAGAAAAAAACATTTTTGTTTATTCTTCTAATTATCCGCTGTACGGCGATATGAGTAATCGGGTCATGAACTTACTTCAAACGTATACTCCCGAAATTGAAATTTACAGTATTGACGAAGCTTTCCTGAAGTTTTCAGGTTACGATTTATTTGATCTGAACACACTGGGCCTAAAAATGCGGAAAGAAGTAACGCAAGGAACAGGTATTCCTGTAAGCATCGGTTTTGCTCCTACCAAAGCTTTGGCTAAAATGGCGAATAAAATTGCCCGAAAATTTGCAGATCGTACAGAGGGTGTTTATTGTATCGACTCTGAGGAGAAAAGAATTAAAGCATTAAAGTGGAGTAAAATTGAAGATGTTTGGGGAATAGGAAGAAAACATGCCAAACGGCTTAAAGCAAAGAAAATCAATACGGCTTATGAATTTACTCAACTTCCGGATGCTTGGGTAAGAAAAGAAATGTCGGTAGTTGGGCTTCGATTAAAACATGAATTAGAAGGAAAACAAACTTTGGGATTAGAAGAAGCCACAGATCGTAAAATGATTGCCACAACGAGATCTTTCGAAAAAAGATATACTACTTATGAAGAGATTTCAGAACGAATCAGCACGTTTACAGCTTCATGTGCAGAAAAATTAAGACGTCAGGAATGTCATTGCAATATGGTGACTGTTTTTATCCAAACCAGTTTTATAAAGAATGAGGAATCGCACTATTCACGAAGTATTACCATCACTACTGATTTTCCAACCAATTCGACAATAGAACTTAATGAGGCTGCACAAAAAGGATTTAAAGCTATTTTTAAAAAAGGCTATCGTTATAAAAAAGCAGGGGTAATTGTAATGGGGTTAACTCCAAATAGTGAAACTCAGCTTAATTTATTCGAAACTTCAAATCCTAAGCATCAGCCTTTAATGAGTGTGATTGATAAAATGAACCAAAACTACGGTAATAATAAAATTAAATTCGGCGTGCAGTCTTTGGGGCGACAATGGAAAATGAAACAGGACAGATTATCACCCAAGTTTTCTACTCTGCTAAAGGATGTTATTACGGTTAAAGTTTAAATTTTAAAGTATAAACAACAGAAACACAATCGGTTTTACGTTATATAAAGATGAAAAATACGGAATATGCCATAGTCGATATCGAAACCACAGGCGGCAATGCCAGTGGAAGCCGGATTACAGAAATTGCGATCATTATTCATGATGGCAAAAATGTAATTGACCGTTATGAAACGCTTGTAAATCCAGAAAAAGATATACCACTTTCTATTTTTGGATTAACGGGTATTAATAACGAAATGGTGGCTAATGCGCCTATTTTCGACGACATTTCGGAGAAAGTATTAGAGATGCTTACAGATCGTATTTTTGTTGCTCATAACGTCAATTTTGATTATTCATTTGTTCATCATCAGCTGGAGCAGGCCGGTTTTAAATGGTCGGCAAAAAAACTTTGTACAGTTCGCGCTGCCAGAAAAATCAAACCGGGTTTAGGTTCTTATAGTTTAGGAAATCTTTGCAATTCCTTAAATATAGATTTAGAAAACAGACATCGTGCCGGCGGAGATGCAGATGCGACAGCTATTTTATTTTCACTTTTATTAGAATGGGATGATGCTGGAGAAATCGAAAAAATGATCAAGAAAACGGCGCAGGATCAACGTTTGCCTCCTAACCTTCCGCCAGATGATTTTAATAATTTACCCGAAAAACCAGGTGTGTATTATTTCTATAATCAGCAAAAAAAAGTTATTTATGTTGGTAAAGCCATCAACTTAAAAAAACGTGTGGCTTCGCATTTCAGCGGTAACAATATTAATCCGCAAAGACAGCATTTTCTACGGGATATTCACGGAATTTCTTTTGAAATCTGCGGCACTGAATTAATGGCTCTTTTATTAGAATGTACCGAAATCAAAAAACTCTGGCCAACTTACAATAGGGCATTAAAACGCTTTGAAGCTAAATTTGGAATCTATCAATATGAAGCCCGAAACGGTTATAAATATCTGGCCATTGGAAAAGTGAGTAAATTTCAAATCTGCATTCATGAATTTAATACGCAATACGACGGCATCAATTTATTGAGAGGTTTGGCGGAACAGTTTGAAATCGATCATAGATTCTGCAAATATACAAGACCGGAAGAAGGAGAGCTTTTCCAAAACAACGACATAAAAAGTCTGCCTGATGTTTCACTCCATAACGAACAAGTCGACAATGCTATTGATTTTTTGTTAAATAACAGACCCACTTTTGCTATTATAGACAAAGGAAGAGCTAAAGATGAAAGGAGCTGCATTTGGATTGAAAACGGGCGCTTTTATGGTATGGGATATATTCCGTCAGACATTTCGATTCATGATCCGTTAGAAGTAAAAAACTATACTGAACCTTATAAGAGCAATCAATATATCGAGCATTTGATTTTTGCTTACGCAGAAAAACATCCGGGTAAAGTATTCTTTAACAAACAGTTCCTGAAATAAGAATATAATTCTAATCTAGATTAAATGCTTAATAATCAGTAAATTTAATGATACAAATTAATTAAATGTACCATGAAAATAGCAACATATAACGTAAACGGAGTCAACGGACGCTTACCTGTTTTATTACGCTGGCTTGAAGAAACTGCTCCGGATATTGTCTGTTTGCAGGAATTAAAAGCACCGCAGGATAATTTTCCGCTTAAAGCGATTAATGATGCCGGCTATAATGCCATTTGGCACGGACAAAAGCAATGGAACGGCGTTGCTATTCTGGCCCGAAACATGGAAATTGAAGAAGTAACCCGCGTTCTTCCGGGAGATGAAGATGATGTTCAGAGTCGGTATATAGAAGCTTTGATTGATGGAATCGTGATTTGCTGCCTTTATCTTCCAAATGGAAATCCTTCGCCCGGCCCCAAATTTGATTATAAACTAAAATGGTTTGATAGGCTTACAGATCGTGCAGCAACATTATTGAATTTAAAAATTCCGGTAATACTAATTGGCGATTTTAATGTTATGCCAACAGAACTGGATGTTTACAAACCCGAAAAATGGGTTAACGATGCACTTTTCAGACCCGAAGTTCGAAAGGCTTTTGCAGCTATTGTCTCGCAGGGATGGACAGATGCCATTCGTGCCTTATATCCTAATGAGAAAATTTACACTTTTTGGGATTATTTCAGGAATGCTTACGAACGGGATGCCGGTTTAAGAATTGATCATTTTTTACTGAGCCCGCAAATAGCAAAGCAGCTTCGTTCCGGCGCTGTCGACCGTCATGTGCGAGGCTGGGAAAAAACAAGCGATCATGCTCCTGTTTGGATTGAAATTGACAAAAAATGAATGGAAAAATGACATTATTTAACGACACCGAATTATTTACCGCAGGTTTGGCAGGAAAAAAAGTATTTGACATCCCTGATTCTGAATTGATTTTGATCGATAATTTCTTTACAAAAGAAGAATCGGATCGTTTGTACGAAAGATTACTTCGTAAAACCAAATGGAGAGAATATGAAATGGAAATTTACGATAAAACTTATACTGTGCCTCGAATGATCGCGTGGTACGAGGATAAAGATAATCCCGGAGCAGACCCAAAAGGTCCTGACTGGAACTACGAATTACTGACCATTAGAGGCCGTGTAGAAAAAGAAACACAGCTGGATTTTAATACTGTTCTGCTTAATTTATACCGAGACGGAAATGACGGCGTGGGCTGGCACAGCGATAAGGAACATAATACAGGGCCAAACCCCGTTATTGCTTCGGTTACTTTTGGCGAAACGAGAATGTTCAAGCTGCGCCATAAATTCAGCAAAGAGATTCCGCAGGTCGAAATTCCGCTGCATCATGGCTCATTTTTATTGATGGCTGGAACCACAAATAGTTTTTGGCAGCATCAGGTTCCGAAAACGGCACGGAATGTTTTACCCAGAATAAATTTAACATTTAGACAAACGCACCGAAATGTGTAATTAATTAATAACTAAAAACAACCGTATTTTTTAACTCCCAGACGATGAGGAAAATTCTGTCGAAAAAAGTTAAAATACTGATTGTATGCATGTTTTATTAGGCAGACCCTTTCTTTTTTACTACTTTTGCAACCCTTTTTTAAAATATAATACCAAAATGGCTTATTCAAACAATGATTTAATGCGCTTTTTAGATGCGCAGAACAAACTTTATCTTACTGCCCTTGCTGAAATTAAAAAAGGAAAAAAAGAAACACACTGGATGTGGTTCATTTTTCCTCAAATTAAAGGCTTAGGTACTAGTGATACGTCAAATCTTTATGCCATTGCCGATCTTAAAGAAGCTACAGAATATCTGGAACATCCTATTTTAGGAAAACATCTTATCGAAATTTCTGAATTGTTATTGACCTTTAAAAGAAAATCGGCAGATGGAATTTTAGGTGATTTAGATGCCAGAAAATTACGTTCTTCGATGACGCTTTTTTCTTTAGTAGAAAACACTAATCCTGTATTTCAGGAAATATTAGATGCTTTTTTCTCTGGAGAAATTGATCCGCTTACTATTTCTATTATTAATTCAACTATAAAATCATCTGTTGAGCCTGCTGTTGTATAACCAGCTCAATAGATTATTTAGTATCAAAAAGACATTGTTTTTTAGCAGTGTCTTTTTTTTGTTTTAAAATTTGCTGCAAAAAAAAGCGCCTTGAGATTATCAAAGCGCTTTTATTATTTATAGAGTTTTCAACTTAAAGCAAAAAACTTATTCTTTTGGTTTTGTTAAGTAATAAACCGGAATTCCAGTTAGCATAATTAATACCCCCCATCCGCAAGTCGAGAATTTTGTGATTAATAATGAAACACAAATTGCCGCAGCTATAATGATGTACAGCAATGGTAAAAACGGATATCCGAAAGCTTTATAAGGTCTTTCCGCATCCGGCATTTTTTTACGCAGAATAAAGATTCCGTAAATAGTTAAGATATAGAAAATCAAAACAATGATAATTACGAAGTCTAATAAGTCACCGTATTTACCCGTTAAACATAAAGCCGAAGCCCAAATACACTGCGCCCAAAGAGCCCATGCCGGAACACTTGCGCTGTTTAAAACTGCTGCTTTTTTAAAGAATAAACCATCATTTGCCATCGTATAATACACTCTGGCGCCGGCCATAATTAATCCGTTATTGCAGGCAAAAGTCGAAATCATAATCATGATCGCGATAATCAAAGTTCCAATATTTCCGAAAATATATTGTGAAGCCACAACCGCTACACGATCCGATTTTGCTGTTGCAATTTCGTCTAACGGAATTACCGCCAGATACATAATATTAGTTAAAACATAAATAATGGTTACAATAAAAGTTCCAAGGAATAAACTGAAACCAACATTACGTTTTGGGTTTTTAATTTCTCCGGCAATAAAAGTTACACCATTCCAGGCATCACTTGAAAATAAAGATCCAACCATTGCAGCCGAAATTCCGGTAATCAAAGCCGTTCCGCCTATTGGAAGCCATGAACCCGTTTCTTTATCAAACGAACGTGTGTTCCATGCATCGGCCCAGTTTGCATCCCAAACAGAAGCTTTTGCTGCCAATGTTAATCCAAAAACGATTAATCCAAGCAATGATAAAATTTTGATAATCGTAAGAACCGTTTGAAGCGTTTTACTGTTTTTAACGCCTCGGCTATTAATATAAGTCAGTAAAATGATCGTGAAAATTGAAACCAGCTGTGCCGCATTCAATTTAAAAGAACCTAATTCGTAAAGTATATTTTCGTCGCTAAGCGGTTCGTATAAATACGCTGCAAATTTTGAAAATGCCACTCCAACTGCTGCAATTGTTCCGGTTTGAATTACAGCAAAAAAGCTCCAGCCGTACAAAAAGGCAATCAATTTATTGTACGCTTCTTTTAAATAAACGTATTGTCCGCCTGCTTTTGGAAACATTGCACTCAGCTCACCGTAGCTTACAGCGGCGATAATGGTAATTAATCCAGAGATCAGCCAAATTAGAGTCAGCCATCCTGCAGATCCTACTTGTCTGGCGATATCGGCGCTTACAATAAATATTCCGGATCCTATCATAGAGCCAACCACAAGCATGGTTCCGTCTAATAATCCGAGTTCTCTTTTAAAATGTTCTTGATCGTTTTCGTGCATTTTTTTGGGTTTTGGGTTGGTTAAAGATATACTTTTTTCTCAAATTTTAGATTTTCTGTTATAAATTTTCAATTGACTGAAAATATTTTGGGCGTATCCCTCCGGGTCGGGCTTTCGGCTATATTCCCGATTAACAAAAACTACGGCTAAAGAGCCTTGTTTTTCTAAATCGGGAGATGCCGCCTCTATCCCTTACCCAAACTTTTTCATAAGGTCTTTTCAGGATAAAAAATGCTATTACGGTTTTCCATAAAATATAACCTATTGGACTGGCTACTTTTGAGAATCGAAAAATTAAAATAATTCAACAAAAAGCATGGCAAGAATCATTTTACAAAACGAAAACATAAGTTTTGATTCAGACAAAACGAACTTAACTAGGGGCTTCATTAGTGATAGAGATCTTTTAAAAAAACGTTCAAAAAAATATCTTGATCTTATTAGTGGTCTCGATGCAAAAACATTAACTGATACAAAAGGAATGGATGAGCTTATAAAATCAATTCAAGAAGAATTTGGCACAGCTGATCTTTCTAATTTACCATTAGGAATTCTTTCAAAATGTTTTTTAGGACATCCATATGAAGTACACACATTAGATTTAAGCGGCAGTCAAATTATTAAGCATTACAAAATTTCAGAAACTATGGAAGCAGAATTTGAAAAAGCGCGATCTGTTGCTAAACATAATGCTTATGCAATGGTCGAAATCTATAAAGACAAAATCATTTTAATTCGAGAAGACGGAACAGCAACAAAACTATAACATCATTAATAAAATAACTATGTCTCAACAAGTAATCTCTTACGCAGATCTTTCGATCATAAATAGTGCCTTAAGATCAATTAGTTCAGATATGAAAGGAGTTCATTCTGAATTAGGAACATTAAACTTTAAACAAGATCAATTACAAAGTGAGTTAGTAAAACTAGCAGATTCTTTTGCGGATTTTGTCGAAGCAGATTTAAAACAAAAGTCATTGCAACTGGCTGAAACACGTCAAGGGAATTTAAAACAAGATTTACAAATCAAGTTTGGTTATTACGCCGAAGTTAGAAGAATGGCAACAGGTATTCTACAAGGCGTTGATACTGGTGTAATAAGTGAAGACACTTTGCGATTTACTACAGAAGAAGTAATGATAAAAGCACCGGGATATTGGTTAGCTCCTGCCTTGGTTTCTTTAACTGCCTGGATACGAAACGACAAGACTACTAGCGAAAAAGCTTTGAATGAAGCTTTAAAAAGAGATGATTACAAAACAACCCTTTTCTTTATGATGGTCATGCGAAGATTGACAAGAAATGATGCAAGTTTAAAATGGCTTGAACGCTATTTTATGCATCAAAATCCACATAATCTGGATAGAGAATTTATTATCATACTTGAAGCTGTAACTACAGGAGTATTTCCACCAGCCTCGCGCCAATTAATGATGGAAAATGTTAAAAACTGGCTTGATCAACTTACGCAAGGTGACAAATTCATAGATGAACAGAAATCTCAGTGGATTAGCTTTTTTGAAGCATTAGGTCCTTTATCGGAAGGTAAATATTCTTTACTAGAAAAATTTTCACTTAACTGGAATTCATTAGAAACTTCACTAAAAGAAGCTAAAACACACGATATATTACACACCCATTTTAAAGGTATTATTTCTTCATCAGCTGATTTCTCAAAAGGCATTAAGCAACAATTAGATGAAAATTTATCTCTTCTTGTTACAAATTTTGACGATGAAGAACTGCCCTTACAAGAGCAGGTGAGACTTAACCAACTTATAATTCAAATGGATGGCGACAAACATGCTGCTCAATCTTTAATGGATGCTGAAAAACATATTTTTGATGAAAAAGTAGACTTTTTACAACTCTTGACAAATGCATCATTTAATCCGGAATTGTCTGGAGCAACTAAAGTAACACAAGCTCTGGCAGTTTCAATAAGTCAGCCTTGGATATTAGAAGCTTATGACAGTTTTACAGCAAAAAGCAGAAATAGGATTCCGCAATATATTGAACTTTCAATAGATGATTTTAAAACTTCTACAAAAGATGGAAGCGAAGAAAATGAACTTTTAAAAGAACAAGAAACTTATTATGATAAAATTTTGGAAACAGAATTAAGTAAAATTTCATTTCCATACGCCGCTATAATTATTGGAATATTGATTTGCTTTCTTGGTTTTTGGGCTTTTAGCCTTCATGCAATACTTGGTATTATTGGTTGCGGAATAGGTGCTGTTATAATTTGGAGCTCTGTCACAGGATACAAGAAATCCAAAAATAAAGTTACCGAAAACGTAGAAGAGAGAAAACGAAAAGCGAAAGAAGTACTAAGAGGATGTATTGCTGAAACTGTAGATTATAGAATAGAACACTCAAAGGAAGACAATAAGGCCGAAGATGTCAGAAATCTTATTTCATCAATTACTCCAGAAGATTTTTCAAGTGTATCACATGAAACAGCAAGAAGCATTATTTAATCTCAAAAAAATCAATCATGACAAAAATAATTTTAGATAATCATTCAGAAAGAACTGATGATAACTCGCAAGAATTAAAAAAAGAAATTAGTATTAAACCAAATCTTTTTCAAGGTAGAACAGAAGCTGAATTAGAGAACGCTAAATTTCCAGAATGGGATATATTACCTCCAAATCAATTTATTAATCCTAGAATTAAAACTCAATGACAAATGGACCAACAACATATTCTGAATGGATAAATTTACTTAATCAATTCGCAAATGGAGATGATTCAGTTCTGGATCAATTAAATAATGGGACATTTTTGATTGATGCTGGAACTGCAAATCGGTTCTATTCCAAAGTCGAAGAAGTGTACAAAAAACGAAAGCAAAGTTGGCTGGATAAATTTCAAAGATCTTTTCAATTACAAAATCTTAAAACAGAAGATGATTTTGAAATTGCATTAAGAAATGGAAAGCAAAATCTTATTCTGCTAAATCAGTTTATACATATAAGCGGATTTCCTGAAGATTTAAAAAAAACATTTCAAAAAGATCTTGAAGATTTTGTTATTGAAATTAGAACATCTTCAAAAAAGAGTAATTCTACATCATCAAAGGGAAGTGAAAAAATACAAATCTTACTAAACTCTTTTCAAATTAATATGATTTCAACAGAAATCAAGATAGATAAAAAAGATAATATTAATGAAACAACTGCCTCAATTGGCAGAAAAATAATATTCTAAATGGCACATAAATCAGAATTTAAAACTTCGCTTTTGCGGATGTTTAGAGCTAGAATACCTTTCATATCAATTAGAAGTATAGAGCGAGCAAGAGTACTGGAAGTCATTCAACAATTAGCAGATGAAATAAATATTCCCATTTACTTTCATAATTTATCTCACGGAACTATTGATATAAAAACAAAAAAAAGTGTAAATGATGATCGGTCAGTTGCAGGTGGTCTGGACTATGCTGTTCAAAATATTTCACAGAGACAAAATTTGACGTTTGTTTTTACAGAAGTAAGCGATATTGAAGATGATAACTTAGTTTCCAGACATCTTTATGATTGTGTTGTTCAAGCAATTGAAAGAGGAGGAAGCATCTGTTTAATCACCACTAAATCTATTTGGCCGCAATTACAGCGATTAGGAATGACAATTACTCTAGATGCTCCTAATGAAGATGAAATGTTAGAGGTTGTTAAAGAATGTGTTATGCCTTATAAAGGTTCAATCCCACTCGAATGGGATGAAACAGATTATAAGATGGCCGCAACTATTTTAGCAAATATGACTAAAATTGAAGCTGAAAATGTTTTAGCAACTCAAATGGCAAAGGGTTCTTTAATCAAAGAAGATATTAAGGAATTAAGTAATGCGAAAGACAAACTATTTAGTGATATATCAGGTTTAGAAAAGGTAAAAATAGACTCTTCTACCTTATCGGTTGCAGGTTTGACAGGATTACAACATTGGCTGGATAACCAAAAACAACTTTTAACAGCAGATCTAAAAGCGAGAAAAATGCGACCGCCTAGAGGTGTTTTGTTAGTTGGCGTTCCAGGATGTGGTAAATCTTTATCTGCTAAATTTATAGCCGCTAATTGGAATCTTCCTTTATATCGTCTCGATCTTGCCGCTATTCAAGGACAATATCTAGGGCAATCTGAAAATCGTTTAAAAGAGGCATTAGCATCTGCAGATAATGCAGCGCCTTGCATATTATGGATTGATGAAATTGAAAAAGGTCTTTCTGGTGCAACTGGAGGTAATGATGGTGGAACTTCAACTAGAATGGTAGGTCAATTTTTATTTTGGCTTCAAGAAAGTATGGCAAAAGTTTTTGTTGTATCTACAGCTAATGACGTTAGTAAATTACCTCCAGAATTATTACGTCGAGGACGTTTTGATGAATTATTTTTTGTTGACTTACCTGGAGAAATTGAAAGGAATGATATTATAAATCTTTACATAAATCGTAATTTATTAATGACGCCTTCGCAAACAACATTAAATCAACTTATTGAAATTTCTGATGGATTCGCTGGTTCAGATATTGAAGGTGCAGTAAGAGATGTTGCTATTCAAGCTGTAATTCATGGCGACAATATTGTAGATGATAATCTTTTTGAAAAATGTTTTAAAAATATTGTGCCATTAAGTAAAACAGCACCAGAGAAAATCGAAGCGATTAGAGCTTGGGGTCGCGAAAGAGCTGTCCCTGCATCTGGAGTTTCATGGGAAACCTCTTCTAATAATAAGATAACTGGAAAACGTTCAATTATTATTTAATAACGATTAGCTTTTTTGCAACATGTAATTTCATAACTCATTAAACTGCAATATCTTTTGCAGTTTTTTATTTAACATTATTAAACAAAAAAAATAAAAATATTCATGGGTCAGCAATCTCAATTCATTAGACCTAAAAGATTGCATATTAAATTTTAACAAAAAACAAAATTTCAAAACACTAATTATCAATAGATTATATTTTACTAAAAATATTACAAGAAAAAACTTCACGCTTGTAAAAAGATTCGTATTTTTTACTAAATTTGGTTAAAGACTACATTAGTCTTAAAATTTAGACATTTTCATTAACAATTGTTTATTTTTTATTCTTAAAATAATCCGCCTCAAAAATTATTTTAAGAACAAAATTAAAACAGCTCGACATACGGCAGAACATTAATATTAACCTACTAATATGAAATTTATGTATAAGGTTCGCTCTATAAAAAATCTGCGTTTGCCAAATGTTTTCATCCTTATACTAATCGTATTCATTTCGTGCGCACTATTAATCTGCATTAATTTTTTTACCATTAAAATTTTATCTGCAAACAGGGCTTATGTTAATGGTGAATCGCATTATTCTAAAGGGCAGAAAGATGCTTCACGACATCTTATCACCTATCTCTACAACAAAGATCCCAATCAATGGAAATTATATAATGAAGAACTAAAAGTTCCTCAGGGTGACGGCATCGCACGAAAAACACTTTTAAAAGCGGGTGACAATCCAGTAGCAAGACAAGGTTTTTTAACCGGACGTAACCATAAAGACGATTTGGATGATCTGGTTTGGCTGTTTGTAAATTTTAGAAAAGTTTCGTTTCTCGCAAAGGCAATTCACGAATGGGAATTAGGCGATAATTTAATTAATGAGCTGTTTATCATTGGAACTCAAATTAATGCCAAAATCGAGCATAATTCATTAACAGAGGCTGATCAGAAAAAATTTATTCTCCAAATAAGCCGTATCAGCGATAAGCTTACCATAAATCAGCGTAATTTTTCGAGTACTTTGGGCGAAGGAACCCGAAAAATAAAAACATTATTAACCATAACGAACATCTTTTTTATTCTGGTAATTGTTTTAAGCGTTTGCTCGTATTACTCGATTATGGTAAAACGTTTAACGATTTCTAAAAAGGAAATCGAAGTTAAAAACGAAAACTTAACTCTGGTTAATCACGAACTAGATCGTTTTGTTTACAGTGCTTCTCATGACTTACGATCGCCTATAACTTCTTTAAAAGGTCTTATAGAAATTACACAGTTGGAGGATGATGTAACGCAGATAAAAGAGTATTTAAAGTTAATGCATCAGAGTTTAACGAGACAGGATCAGTTTATAAGTGATATTATTGATTATTCTAAAAATAAAAGAAAACAGATTATCATGGAACCTGTAAGTCTTCAGGAGATATTTAATGAAGCTATTTCGCAGTTGATGCATATCGAAAATGCAAATAAAATAACTTTCAAGCAGGAATTACTAGTTGATCAAATTGAGAGTGATGGTTTACGCCTTAAAATCATCATCAGCAATTTACTTTCTAATGCGATTAAATATGCTGACAACAGCAAACAGGAAATGTTTATTTCTATCAAAACTTATATTGCAGATGGTTTCAATAAAATTGAGGTGACTGATAACGGAATTGGAATTAAGGACGATTGTAAAGATTATATTTTTGAAATGTATTTTGGTACCAACAAAAATAAAGGTTCTGGATTAGGATTGTATATTGTAAAAGAAGCTGTAGAAAATATTAAGGGCAATATCGCTGTGTTTTCGGAAAGCAATATTGGAAGTAAATTTGTTGTAACAATTCCAACTTCTTATGGAATCTAACCCTACATTTCTTTTAATCGAAGATAACTTGATCGATCAGCTTGTGACAAAACAACTGCTGAAAAAAATCCTTAATGTCGATCAGGTTTTTGTTGCGAATAACGGACTAGAAGGCTTACAATGGATTATTAAAAACAAAAATGCTCGAAAGGAGATTATTATTTTATTGGATATTCAAATGCCTACAATGAATGGTTTTGAATTTCTAGAACTGTTTGAAACACTAAATGAGGAGATTAAAAAGGAAATTCAGATTTATGTTTTATCCTCTACTTTAGATGCTGATGAGATTGAAGAAATCAAAAAAAGCAGTTATGTCACCGGTTTTTTGAACAAACCATTTCCTATTGAAGAATTAAAAAGACAGCTTTCTAAATAAACTTCTCTATTCTAAAATTCGATTTACCTGCGAAAAACTTCTTTGATAATATGGTTCTTTTGTTGAAGAAATCATAACACCTCCATGAGTCGAAGAGTGTACAAATTTAATTTCTCCATCGGCAGCTTCAACTACCATTCCAACGTGATTAATATGACGTCTTCCGTTGGTTCTAAAGAAAATAAGATCACCTTTTTGCGCTTCTGTAGAAGCTACTTTTGTTCCTATTCGTGATTGTTCAATTGAGCTTCTAGGCAGTTTAATATCAAAATTTCCAAAAGTACAAAACATTAATCCTGAGCAGTCAAAACCAGCTTTTGTAGTACCTCCAGAGCGATAACGTGTACCAATATTATCTGTTGCACTTACAATCAATTGGTCAACTAAAACGGAGTGATTTCCGGTATAAACAAAAGCAGAATCTTTTTTTATTGTCGAATTTTCAGCCACTTGAGTTGAAGGTGTCTGTGTTACTGTTTCGTTTAACTGAGGAGAAATTATTCCCGAAGCAGCATCTGCTTTTTCTTTGGTTGTCTTTATTTTTAAAACATACCCAACTGGGAGTTTTCCTTTAATGAATGGATTTTGACGTTCTAATTCTTTTACCGTTATTCCGTATTTTTTGGCTATTGCAAATTTTGTTTCTTTTGGCTGTACTTCTACCGCAACTTCTACATCTGTCGTTGGGGTAATTTCTGGTTTTACTCCGTCAGTTTTAGCAGGATTTTCAGCAATTTGAGTTTGAGATGCAATTCCGGCATCTTTTACAATCTGGTTTGCTTTTTCTGCCGAAGTACGGATTTTCAATATATAACCTACTGCCAGTTTTCCTTTGATAAAAGGATTTTGGCGTTCTAATTCTGCTACTGTTATTCCGTATTTCTTGGCTATCGAATATTTTGTTTCTTTTGGCTGTACCTCAACAACAACTTCTACATCTGTTAACGGAATAATTTCTGGCTTTGCATCGTTTGTTTTAACCGTATTTGTTGAAAGTGCAACAGTATTATTAGAAGGAATATTTAACTGTTGTCCTATTTTTAAGTCTTCTGTTTCTAAAGCGGGATTTGCTTTTTTAAGATCATCAACAGAAACATTGTATTTTTTTGCGATTCCCCAAAGTGTTTCTTTTTGCGAAACTTCATGCGAACTTGGCAGTGGTGCATTTTTTGCTGCTACTTGAGCTGTATTGGGAGCTGATTTTGCATTTTTATTCGGAATTAGAAGTACCGAATTTAATTTTAAAACTTTAGGTGCATCCGGATTCGTTTCTTGAATGTCTTTTGCTTTTACTCCGTATTTTTTAGCAATTACAGTAAGGTTATCTCCTTTTGAAATCTTGTGTTTGATAAATTTTTCCTGAGAAAAAACACCAACACTAAAAAAAAACAATACTATAATCAATCTAAAAACCATACTTACCTATTAAAGTTTATTAATCCTTTTTTAAGTTTAGACACTAATTTAAACTCAAAAAGTGTAAATATATTGCCTAAAAAGCGAATTTAACTTTTTAAAGTAAAATTTGCACGTTTTTTAACAACTAATTTACCTCAAATTAACAGGCTCGGCATAAATTTTGTATCAACACTTTGAAAATATGCTTTTTAGAAAAAATAGCATTTTTAAACCAAAACCACCTTTAAACCTGAGAACAATATGAAAAAACTATTACTATTGTTAATTCTTCCTGTTCTTTCTTTTGCTCAAAATATAAACGGTACTGTTTTTTGTTTACAAACCAATCTTCCAATTGAAAACACCAATGTCTTAGATCTATCCAGTAAAGTAAGAACTATTACTGATCAGGATGGTAAATTCTCATTAAAACTACTTTCTCAATTTAAAGATGAGGAAATTTTAGAATTCTCCCATATTGGATTTACCAGCTTAAAAATAAGTTTGGAAAATCTAAAAAAAACAAAATTCAACGTTTTACTTTCAAATGAAATTGAAAATTTATCTGAATTGACAATTAGGGCTAATCATCAATTAAAGCTAAAATCAAAATTAGATTTCAATACTTTAGCTCCTCTAAAACATCCTCTTTTCTCTTTTGGAGCTTTTTTAAAGGAGAACAAAATTTATGTTATTGGCGGAGACGGCTCTCGAGAAACTGATTCATGGAAAAAGGTCACTGCAGAAAAACCTGCTCCTACGCTAAAAGATCTTCAAGATGAACTGAGGCAGAATTCGACTTTTTTATTTTATAAAGGAGATTTTTCTACCTATGACATTAAAACTGATACCTGTGAAATTTCACCAATAAAATTTACGAAAAGAGCTTATCATGATATTCATTTATATGATAATGCTATTTATGTATTAGGTGGAAAGAAAATTTCTGTAAATGGAAAATTTGAATATCTGCAAGATCAAATTGAAGTACTAGATCTTAATAATAAGACCATTAAACTAGACAACACTAATCCGCATCAGACAGCAAATTTTGCCTCGTTTACTTATAAAGATAACATTATTGTAATGGGAGGTTCTGTAAAAATGACAGAGAGCGGCAAAAAAGATTTTACTAATAAAGTTCATTTTTATAATATCACATCAGGTCTATGGTACGAGTTAGCCAATATGCCAGTTGCAAAAGAAGCAAATGGAATACTAGTAGATAATAAAATCTACCTAATTGGCGGAAATAACGGAAAGCTTTTATCTGAAATCGAAAGTTTTGATTTGATTACAGAAAAATGGCGGAAGGAAGGCGAGTTATTTTCCAGCGTAGAATATCCCGCAATTACTTGTGATCATAATACCATTTATTTTTTTGAAAACCAGAAAATGTGTGTTTATGATCTAAAATTAAAACAATTGAAAGAATATGAAGTTCAACTTCCATTAAAATATTCGGCGATGTTTTACAGTGATAATAAATTATATATTCTTGGCGGACGTATTGATAATGATTACTCTAAAACACCAACCAATAAAGTATTCAGTATTGATGTAAATGAATTTCAAACTACGAAACCTACGAAAGTCAAAAAATTATTTCAAGAAGCAAATTAGTCAAAGCTAACTCATTATTTTCTTTTAAAAATGAGTGCCCTAGCCCAGATAGAAGCGGCATCCTTTTTATCCAGCGACAGCGAATAAAAAGATATAGCGGATAGCTGGATTAGCTTCTAATAAAAAAACGCCCTGTTTTCACAGCGCGTTTTTTAGTTATAATTAAATCTTAAAGATTAAGCTTTTCCTGCCGCAATTAAGTTTAAAGCAGAACCCGCAACGAACCACCCAATCTGACCTTCGTTATAGGTATGATTTGCCAAGATGATATCTTTTGTACCATCGGCATGAACAAACTCTATTGTTAATGGTTTTCCTGGAGCGAACTCAGTTAAATCAGTAAAGTTAATCGTGTCGTTTTCCTGAATTTTATCGTAATCGGCTTCGTTTGCAAAAGTCAATCCTAAAAGACCTTGTTTTTTAAGGTTTGTTTCGTGGATACGAGCAAAAGATTTTACTAATACCGCTTTAACGCCTAAGAAACGAGGCTCCATAGCAGCGTGTTCACGAGAAGAACCTTCACCATAGTTATGATCTCCCACAACGATAGATGGAACTCCAGCTGCTTTGTAGGCACGAGCAACAGCAGGAACAGCATCGTATTCTCCTGTTAATTGATTTTTAACCGAATTTGTTTTCTGATTGTATGCATTTACAGCACCAATTAACATATTATTCGAAATATTATCTAAATGTCCGCGGAAACGCAGCCATGGTCCAGCCATAGAAATGTGGTCAGTTGTACATTTTCCGAATGCTTTGATTAACAATTTAGCACCTGTAATGTTTTTACCATCCCAAGCGTCAAATGGAGCTAATAATTGCAAACGTTCTGATGTAGGACTCACCACTACCTGAACCCCTGAACCGTCTTCTGCCGGAGCTTGAAATCCTGGATCTTCGGCATAGAAACCTTTAGCAGGAAGCTCATCTCCTGTTGGAGCGTCAAGCCTTACTTCTTCACCGTCTTCGTTAATTAATGTATCAGTTAATGGATTGAAACCTAAATCACCAGCGATCGCCATTGCAGTTACCAATTCTGGAGAACCTACGAAAGCTAATGTGTTTGGATTACCATCTGCACGTTTTGAGAAGTTACGGTTGAAAGAGTGAACGATTGTATTTCTTTCTTCTTTTTCTGCTCCTTCTCTATCCCACATACCAATACATGGTCCGCAGGCGTTGGCAAAAACGGTTGCTCCAATTTTATTAAAAGTATCGATAAATCCGTCTCTTTCAATAGTTGAACGAACTACTTCAGACCCTGGAGTAATGGTAAACTCCGCTTTTGTTTTTAAATTTTTAGCTGCAACTTGTCTTGCTAAAGAAGCGGCACGAGAAATATCTTCGTAAGATGAGTTGGTACAAGAACCTATTAAACCAACCTGAATTTGTAACGGCCAGTTGTTTTTGATTGCTTCTTCTTTCATTTTAGAAATTGGCGTAGCTAAATCTGGTGTAAAAGGACCGTTTAAATGCGGTTCTAATTCAGATAAGTTAATTTCGATCACCTGATCAAAATATTTCTCAGGATCTGCATACACTTCTGGATCTCCCGTTAAATATGGTGCAATTTTATCGGCTGCATCGGCAACATCGGCTCTGTTTGTAGAACGAAGGTAACGTCCCATTGAAGCATCATAACCAAAAGTAGAAGTTGTAGCTCCAATTTCAGCACCCATATTACAAATAGTACCTTTTCCTGTACATGACATAGAAGTAGCACCTTCTCCAAAATATTCAACGATTGCACCAGTACCTCCTTTTACAGTAAGAATACCGGCAACTTTAAGGATAACGTCTTTAGGAGCAGTCCATCCTGATAATTTACCCGTTAATTTTACTCCAATAAGTTTAGGAAATTTAAGCTCCCAAGCCATACCAGACATAACGTCTACAGCATCGGCTCCACCAACACCAATTGCTACCATTCCTAAACCACCTGCATTTACAGTATGAGAATCGGTACCAATCATCATTCCGCCGGGAAACGCGTAGTTTTCAAGCACTACCTGGTGTATAATTCCTGCTCCCGGTTTCCAGAAACCAATTCCGTATTTATTGGAAACTGATGATAGGAAATCAAAAACTTCATTACTTTGTGTTTTTGCTCTGGCCAAATCGGTTGCAGCATTTACTTTTGCCTGAATCAGGTGATCGCAGTGTACTGTTGTAGGAACTGCTACTTTAGATTTACCGGCATGCATAAATTGCAATAATGCCATTTGAGCTGTTGCATCCTGACACGCTACACGGTCTGGTGCAAAGTCAACATAATCTACTCCTCTTCCAAACGCCTTTGATGGATTTCCGTCCCAAAGGTGGTTGTACAAAATTTTCTCTGTTAACGTAAGTGGACGACCAACAATTTCGCGTGCTTTATCAACACGACCTGGCATGTTCTCATACACTTTTTTAATCATTTCAATATCAAAAGCCATAAGTATATAATTGTTTTTGTTTTTTTATTCTATTTTGAACATGACAAGTTACAAAAAATAGAAGAGCTAGAAAAGAAAAAGCCCGAGTTTATCGCTCGGGCTTTCTATATATAATGATTATAACTAATCCTATATTTATTACATAACTAACTGTTTATTAGATGGCGCAAACTTAGTTAAGTTAATACCGTCTACAGCAGTTGTATACTCGTCTAATGTTGGAGTTCTACCTAAAATTGTAGATAAAACTACAACTGGAGTAGAAGAAAGCAATGATTCTCCTTTTTTACCATCAGCATCTTCTACAACTCTACCTTGGAAAAGACGAGTTGAAGTTGCCATTACAGTATCTCCTTTTGCTGCTTTTTCCTGGTTACCCATACAAAGGTTACATCCAGGACGCTCTAAATACAACATGTTTTCGTATTCTGTACGTGCTGCACCTTTTGGAGCGTTATCGTCGAATTCGAAACCAGAGTATTTTTGCAATACTTCCCAGTCACCTTCAGCTTTAAGTTCGTCTACGATATTATAAGTAGGAGGCGCTACAACAAGCGGTGCCAAGAATTCTACTTTACCTTTTTGCTCTTCGATATTTTTTAGCATTTGAGCTAAAATTTTCATATCTCCTTTGTGAACCATACAAGATCCAATAAACCCAAGATCTACTTTTTTAACTCCTCCGTAGAAAGAAAGAGGTCTGATTGTATCGTGAGTATAACGTTTAGAAACGTCAATATTGTTTACGTCTGGATCAGCAATCATTGGCTCAGAAATTTGATCCAAATCAACCACAACTTCAGCATAGTATTTAGCATTTGAATCTGGAGTTAAAGCAGGTTTTTCAGCTGATTTAATCTCTGCAATTCTCTTATCTGCTTTGTTGATTAATCCTTGAAGAACGTGTTTATCGTTATCCATTCCTTTGTCGATCATGATTTGGATTCTGCCTTTAGCAATTTCCAATGATTCAATTAAAGTATCGTCTTCAGAAATACAGATAGAAGCTTTTGCTTTCATTTCTGCAGTCCAGTCTGTAAACGTAAATGCCTGGTCGGCAGTAAGAGTCCCAATATGAACCTCAATAATTCTACCTTGGAATACGTTTTCTCCTCCAAATTGGTGAAGCATTTGCGCTTGTGTAGCATGAACCACATCACGGAAGTCCATATACCCTTTCATATCTCCTTTGAAAGTTACTTTTACTGATTCCGGAATTGGCATTGAAGCCTCACCAGTAGCCAATGCAAGAGCAACTGTTCCTGAGTCAGCACCAAAAGCAACACCTTTTGACATTCTTGTATGAGAGTCACCACCAATAATAATAGCCCACTCATCAATAGTGATATCGTTAAGTACTTTATGAATTACGTCTGTCATGGCATGATAAACGCCTTTCGGGTCACGAGCTGTGATTAAACCGAAATCATTCATAAATTTCATCAATTTAGGAATGTTAGCCTGTGCTTTTTTGTCCCAAACCGAAGCAGTATGACAACCTGATTGGTAAGCACCGTCAACGATTGGCGAAATTACTGTAGCCGCCATAGATTCTAATTCCTGAGCCGTCATAAGACCAGTTGTATCTTGTGAACCTACGATATTAACTTCTACACGAACATCAGAACCTGCGTGTAATACTTTACCCGGAGCGATTCCTACTGCATTTTTGTTGAAGATTTTTTCTACAGCTGTAAGACCTTGTCCTTCGTGTGAAATTTCTTTTGAAGCAGCAAATACAAGAGGAGCTTCAACACCTAGTACTTTTGCAGCTAATGTTTGAAGTTTTTTACCAAATACAATTGCGTAAGATCCACCAGCTTTAATAAACTCTAATTTCTGAGGAGTAAATGCCTTAGAAATATCGATTAGCTCTTGGTCGCCATTGTAAAGTTTTTTCTCTTTAATATTGATTGTAAGCACCGTACCTGTTTCAACAGAATACGTTTGCTCTAATATTGGTTCGTCGTTTTCATTACGAACAACGTTTCCTTCTGAATCTGTTTTTTTAACCCAGTTTTTAAGATCTAATCCAATACCACCTGTAACGTCTACAGTTGTTAGGAAAATTGGAGAAATACCATTTGTTCCTGCAACGATTGGAGCGATATTAACGAATGGAATATATGGGCTTGCTTGTTTACCTGTCCAAAGTGCCACGTTATTTACACCTGACATTCTTGAAGATCCTACTCCCATAGTTCCTTTCTCTGCAATTAACATTACACTTTTATCAGGATGTTGTGCCTGAAGTGCTCTAATTTCCTGCTGTGCTTTAGGCGTAATCATACATTGACCATGAAGTTCGCGGTCTGAACGTGAGTGAGCCTGGTTACCCGGAGAAAGTAAATCTGTAGAAATATCTCCTTCACCAGCAATAAAAGTAACTACTTTAACTTCGTCTGCAACATCTGGAAGTTTTGTAAAAAACTCAGCTTGTGCATAACTTTCTAAAATTTCTTTAGCAACTGCATTTTCATTTTTAAATGCTTCTATTAAACGATCTGTATCAGCTTCGTAAAGGAAAACTTGTGTTTTAAGAACTTTAGCTGCTTCTTTTGCAATAGATACATCATTTCCTAGAGCTAAATCAAGTAATACCTCAATAGAAGGTCCGCCTTTCATGTGAGACAATAACTCAAAAGCAAAAGCTGGAGTGATTTCTTTTACTACAGATTGACCAAGAATGATCTCTTTTAAAAACTTAGCTTTTTCACCAGCTGCACTTGTAGTCCCTGGTAAAGTATTGTAAATAAAAAACTTAAGAGAATCTTCGCGATACTCGTTATTTAAATCTTTAATTTGTGCAATAATTTCGCTTAATAATTCAGCGGTATCAATTGGCTTTGGGTGAAGTCCTTGATTTTTTCTTTCTTCAATTTCTTGAATATAATCCTTATAAATGTTCATAATTAAGGCAGATTTATTTTTTTACGCAAATTTACGCATTAAAGCCGATAATTAAAAAAAATATAATAGAAGTCGCCTTTTCAAAAATTATTATTGTTAAAAAACGATTTTCACTGCTTGTTTTTGCCAATATATCAATTTTATATTAAAATAATGAATTATTGATATTTTAAAATCTTTTCATTAGCAAAGTCGAAATTTAATGTTACGAAGTAAGTGAGATTTTACATCTATTTTCACTAAGAATCCTTCTAAATAATAATTTATAACGTTATAGTTGCGATTTTTTGCCGCTGTTTTTGGAATTTCACATCAAACTCTAAATCACAATTATTTTTATTTCATTTCCGCATAAAAAAAGCCCGATGATTTTATCATCGGGCTTTTAATAATATATTTTTTAAAACTTACATCAGCTTCTGAATGATAATTTCTTCTGTTATTCCTTCGGCATCAGCTTTATAATTTTTAATAATTCTGTGACGTAAAATTCCGGTTGCAACAGCTTTTACATCTTCAATATCCGGCGAAAATTTACCGTTAAAAGCAGCGTGTGCTTTTGCTGCCAAAATTAAATTTTGTGAAGCTCTTGGGCCAGCTCCCCAATCCAGATAGTTTTTTACAAAATCATTTGTCAAAGCGTTGTCTGGACGAGTTTTACTTACTAAAGTTACGGCATATTCAATAACATTATCAGCCACAGGAATTCTGCGGATTAAATGCTGAAAATCTATAATTTCCTGTGCAGTAAATAAAGGTCTGATTTCAACTTTATTATCAGATGTTGTCTGTTTTACTACTTTTACCTCTTCTTCAAAAGTTGGATATTCTAATTTAATAGCGAACATAAAACGGTCTAATTGCGCTTCTGGTAAAGGATATGTTCCTTCCTGCTCAATTGGGTTTTGTGTTGCCAATACAAAATAAGGTAAATCTAACTTGTAATTCTGCCCGGCAATTGTAACGGAACGTTCCTGCATTGCTTCAAGTAAAGCGGCCTGCGTTTTTGGCGGCGTTCTGTTAATCTCATCAGCCAAAACGATATTAGAGAAAATCGGTCCTTTGATAAATTTAAAATGTCTGCTTTCGTCTAAAATTTCACTTCCTAAAATATCCGAAGGCATTAAATCCGGCGTAAACTGAATTCTTTTAAAATCTAATCCTAAAGCCTGAGACAAAGTATTGATCATTAATGTTTTTGCCAGACCGGGAACACCAATTAAAAGTGCGTGGCCTCCAGAAAATATACAAAGTAAAATTTGGTCAATTACGGCATCCTGCCCTACAATGATTTTGGCTATTTCGTTTTTTAATTCGTTACGTTTCTGAACTAAGTTGTGAATTGCTGTTACGTCAGACATTTATGAGTATATTTAAAATTAAAAAGAGTTAGTTAAATGAACTCATAAAACTAACTCTTTTTCTTTATTTAATAAAAATTATTTTTTCAACCAATTGTTAGCAAACGTACAATCTCTGTATTCTCCAATAATTTTGATGTAAGTATCTTTAATCTTAGTATCAAACCATTTTGCAATAGCATTGATTTGTTTTTCTTTTAACGCCAGCTCTTTAATTTTAGTATAATCTTTAGCGTAATCTGCTGTATGCTCATCAATTCTGTTTGTTACAGTAATTAACTTATAGGTTTTCTTTCCTTTATCGTCTACATTTAGAAGTGGTTGCGAAATCTCATCATCTTTTAAATTTGAAACCTGGCTGTACAAAGTTGGATCCATTTTGGTTAACTCAAAACGAGTATCCTGAGTATTTGGGTTTACTAATGTTCCTCCGTTTGCTCTTGTTTCTTTTTCATCAGATTCTGTTCTTGCAGCTTCTGCAAAAGAAATCTCTTTGTTTATAATTTTAGCTCTGATGTTTGC
>Ga0157370_10002224_pt1 | contig 23641 bp, 18 predicted proteins | sample C35metaG_FD_113463 | JGI IMG/M metagenome (GOLD analysis project Ga0157370, IMG submission 113463) | Corn rhizosphere microbial communities from Kellogg Biological Station, Michigan, USA - C3-5 metaG | ecosystem: Host-associated > Plants > Roots > Rhizosphere > Soil | place: USA: Michigan...
CATCATGGGTGTTGTGCCGCTGGTGTTCTCCAGCGGTGCCGGTGCCGAAATGCGTCACGCCATGGGTGTGGCGGTGTTCTCCGGGATGCTCGGGGTGACCTTCTTCGGTCTGTTGCTGACGCCTGTGTTCTACGTATTGATTCGCAACTTTGTGGAACGCGGTGAAGCGCGCAAAGCGGCCAAGGCCCTGAAACTGGAGTCGCATCAATGAGTTTGAAAGCTTTCCTGCCGAGCCTGCTGGCACTGGCCCTGAGTGCCTGTGCCGTCGGCCCGGACTATAAGACCCCAGCCACGGAGCCGGCCAACATCACCGCCGCCACCGATGGCGCGGCCGGTCAGAAAAACTTCGACCGCTCGCACTTCGAAGGCATTTGGTGGCAGCAGTTCGAGGACCCGACCCTGAACCAGTTGGTCACTCAATCACTGCAAGGCAACCGGGATTTGCGCGTGGCGTTCGCACGCTGGAAAGCGGCTCGGGCGATTCGCGATGATGTCAGCAACAACGCGATGCCGACCATCACCAGCCGAGTCAGCAGTGACCTGGGCAAGGGGCAAATCCCGGGCGAAACTACTGACCGGGTTAACAGTGAGCGCTACGACCTTGGTCTGGACATGGCGTGGGAGATCGACCTGTTTGGCCGGATCCAGCGCAACCTGGAATCCGCCAACGCGGAACAACAGGCTTTCGAAGCCGATTTGTACCAACTGCAAGTCACCATGATTGCCGAACTGGTGGATTCCTACGGTCGACTGCGCGGTGCGCAATTGCGTGAAAAGATCGCCTTGGCCAACCTGGAAAACCAGCAAGAGTCGCGCAAAATCACCATCAGCCTGCGTGATGCCGGCGTCGGCGATCAGCTCGACGTGGAGCGTGCCGACGCACGTTTGGCGTCCGTCGAAGCCAGCGTGCCGCAACTGCAGGCCGAACAGGTTCGCCAGAAAAACCGCATCGCCACCCTGCTGGGTGAGCGTCCGGAAAAGCTGACAGTCGACCTGAGCCCGAAAGATTTGCCGGCCATTGCCAAAGCGCTGCCGATTGGTGATCCGGGTGAACTGCTGCAACGTCGCCCGGACATCCTGAGCGCCGAGCGCAAACTGGCGTCTGCCACCGCCCGCATCGGCGTGGCCAAGGCTGATTTGTTCCCCCGGGTCAGCCTCAGCGGTTTCCTCGGCTTTACCGCCGGGCGCGGGTCGCAAATCGGTTCCTCGGCGGCCAACGCCTGGGCGCTGGGCCCAAGCATCACCTGGGCCGCGTTTGACCTGGGCAGTGTGAAGGCCCGTTTGCGCGGTGCCGATGCGGATGCCGAAGGCGCGCTGGCGACTTACGAGCAGCAAGTGCTGTTGGCGCTGGAAGAGTCGGAAAATGCGTTCAGCGATTACGGCAAACTTCAGCAGCGATTGATCTCACTGATTCGTCAAAGCGAATCGAGCCGTGCCGCCGCTGACCTGGCCGAAATTCGCTACCGCGAAGGCGGTACCGACTTCCTCGTCCTGCTGGATGCCCAACGCGAGCGACTGGCGGCCGAAGACTCCCAGGCCCTGGCCGAAACCGATCTGTATCGCGGCATTGTCGCAATTTACAAAGCCCTTGGCGGTGGCTGGCAACCCGAGACGGTCGCCAGCAAGTAAGCTTTTTGAAGAGCTCCATTGGTTGGTCACAATCAACCATTTTTTTAGCCCTGCGCCTCATTCGGTCGCAGGGCTTTTTTTTGCTTCAAGGATTACTGATGATCCCGGGCTTCGCGGTTTTCCAGAACGCTCACCGTGGCCGTCGTCCCCGCGCGCAGGAGGTTTTTACCGGGATAGTCGGCGTCAATCTCAATTCGCACTGGCACCCGTTGCGCCAGTTTGACCCAGGTGTAACTGGGGTTAATGTTGGCCAGCAAGCGCCCGCCGGGCAGGTTTTCCCGGTCGGCGATGGCGAAAGCAATGCTTTGCACCGTGCCGCCAAAGGCTTCGCCGCTCATCAACTCGATGTTGACCCGGTCGCCCAGCCCGATCCGTGGCAATTTGGTCTCCTCAAAATAACCGCTGACATAAAACGAATTGCTGTCCACCAGAGCCAACAGTGGGCCGCCAGCAGACGCATAGTCGCCCTGACGGGTCAGCAGGTTGGTGACATAGCCCGTGACGGGCGATTCGACCCGGGTGCGTTGCAAGTCCAGTTCAGACTGAGTCGACGCCGCGATCGCCAGCTGCACGTTGGCCTGGGCCAAAATCAGATTGGCCTGGTTACGCAGTAGATCGGCCTCGGCCACGGATACGTCGGTGTTGGCTTTTTCCCACTCCTCCCCTGAGATCGCCGAGCGGTCCTTTAGCGTACGGCGCCGACGCTCCTCACTCTGCCGCTGCCTGAGCAGCGACTCGCTGGCGGAAATCGTCGCCTGTGATTGCCCCAGCGAAGCCTTCGCTACTTCCACAGACCGTTTGGCATGCTCCACCGCGAGGGTGTAGCGAGCCGGGTCGATTTCCAGCAGCAACTGGCCTTTTTCAACATGCTGGTTGTCTTGAACGGCCAACTTGACGATGCGCCCTGACACGTCGGCAGACAAGGTCACCACATCAGCACGAACCCGTGCATCCCGGGTCCAGGGGGATCGGGTGTAATGCTGCCAGGCAAACCAGCCAAGTAGAAAGGCCAACAGTACAACAGCCAGTGTTGCGAATCGGGCAAGGTTTTTCTTCAAGGCATCAGGCTCCCATCAGCAAAATCAACGTTGCGCATACGCAGACATACAGCGCGCCCTCGAACAACGCTTCATGCCAGACGAAACGCAGCACGCCGAGGCGACGCAAGCCCCAATCCAGCGCCAGAAATATCGGCAGCGCCAACAGCAGTGCCTGAGCGATAGGCGGCAAATACACGCCACCCAGTTCAAAATCAATGGGCAAGGGCTGGCGCTCCTACTGTGTCCACAGGTTGGAAGTACTCGCGATATCGCTGGATGAACGACTCGACGATCAGCAGTGCCACGCGCATTCGGAACACCGACCACAGCTGTTCGTGAACCACCAGATGCAGATCGTCCATCTCGTCGCCCAAGGTGTGCAAATCCCCCAGTAGCCGGTTGAGGTCTATCCCCGGCCGCCCGGCAACCCACCTTCCGCAATCGCGCACCGCAGTCAGCAACCGTTGCTGTTGCTCCGAACTCAACAACGTGTTGCCCTGCCCCTGCTGCCGGAGTTGGTTCAGTGCAACGCCCAAAGCCATGCACCCGAGACTGACCTGAAACAGTTCCCCGGAAGACTTGTCGCTGGTGGCCGGCAATAATCCCAACATCATGGTCAATCGATCGACCATACGGCTTTCGAAGGCAAATTGATGTTCGTCGGCGGCCGATGTTTTCATCAAGGCGTGGACCTGCTCGCAATTCTCCTTGAACAGCCGACGAATCCGTAAGTCAGGCCTGAACGGAAAAATCAACGCGAAGACGCTCAAGGCCAGGACGGTTGCGCTGATGTATGCGCCGGCAAACTCGAACCACTGGATCGCACTGTTCTGGCCTATCCCGACGTTTTGCGGTCCAAACAACAGAAATGTCGTCAGCCCAAGACCGATGCCTGTCCCGGTGGTGGCAGGCGTGGCAAGCCCCACCGCGACGGCATACAACAACGGTACCAACAGCAATGCCAATAGCTGGAAATCACTGATCATGGGTATCAGCATGAATTGATAGAGCGCCGACACCACCAACGCCAGGCCCAGCCCCCTTGCATAGCTTTGCGCCGCCAGGAGCGGCCTGGGGAACGTTGCCATCAGGGAGCAAAGGATCCCCACCAGGATCATCGCGCCCCGCGTACCGTCCCAACCGGTCTCGATCCAGATCAGCCCGGCGACCAGCAACGCGGTAAATGCCCGGGTCGCGTTCATCGCTGCCAGGGTGTAATCCAGATGCAATGGGTTTTCCTGCCCGCGAAACACGCAACTGGCCTGGCGTTCCTCCTGAATGGCGTCGCTCAACTCCAGAATCTGCTCCAGTTGCTGCAGCATCCGCGCCTGCTCCCAGCGCAGCGCCCACGCCAATGAGCGCAGCGTCGCCGGCATGGCTTCAGTCAGTTGTTCAGCCTTGTAGGCCTGATCATCAAATCGCTGCTGCAATGCCGAAAAATGATGGCGATCATCGGGTGAAAGCGAGCGTCCCTTGAGGGCCAGCTCATCAAGAAATGCTAGTTCTTCGGCGCGCAAACGCTGTATTTCTTCGGGCAAATCACCTTTCCAGCGCTCAGCCAGCAGTTGACGCTGGTGACGCAGGGCCGTCAGCCGGGAGGTAAGCAACACTAATTGGTTTCCCAGCAGTTGCACCAGGCCATCGGCGCTACGCAGTCGGGGGGCGTCGAAATAAAGGTGCCGGCGCAATCCCTCCAGGGCGCTGATTTCGCCTAATAACTGCATTTGCCGGCGGTGGAAATCAGCTTCGGATTCTTCGGTTCGAATCGCCGCTGCGGCGTGTGTCGCCAGTAATTTGATCACTTGATCGATCTTGGTGAAATAACTCCGGGCTACGGCCTCCGGTCGCGCGGTCAACAGGCTGACGACGCAGACGCACGCCACCGCCAGCAGCGTCTCGGTAACACGGGTAATCGCCAGCAGAAAGGTGCCGTCTTGATCCGGTATGGCCAACAGCGCCACCACCACAGCCGTGTAACCACTGAGTACAAATGCCTGGGAGCTGGTGTAGCGCAACAAGGTGCCACCGGCGGTGCACAGCGCCAGCCACAGGGCCAGGGTAATGATGAAAGGCAGCGGCGCCTGGGGAAAGATCGCCATGATCAGGACGGCCACCGCAGCGCCCATTGTGGTGCCGATGACCTGGCCGAAACTGCGGGCCAGTGCCATGCCACCCAGAGGTTGGCTGACGATGACCACCGCCATGATCGACCACTTGGGTTGGTCGAGGTCGAACAGGAACGCCAGATACAGGGTCAACAACCCGGCCGCGATGGTTCTCAAGGCAAACAGCAGCACCGCTTGCCCGGGATTGAGCATTGCCTTGAAGTATTGGAGCAGCGGTTGCATGGGAATACTCGTCGAGTCATCTCTAGCAAGCGTAGTCACTGCTTCAGAGCCTCGACAGGTTTCAATGTCGACGTACCCTGTAGGCTAAATCGTCGACACCGGGCCAAGTCAGCGTTTGACTCACAGCCCGACCTGACCGAAGCTGACAGCTTTGCAAAAGCTTGCCAGCTCCTGGATTCCTGCATGCCCCAGCCCCGCCGCTATTTGCTTATCAGCCTCTGTGTGCTGTTTACCGTCTTTATTGCCTGGTTACTCCTGCGCAGCACCACACCTGAGGTCCCGGAGGCGATCAAGCGTGGTTACAGCGAAGCACTGACTCAGGCACGTACCGGTCAACCGGGAGCCGCACGGGTGCTATACCAACAACTGGCACGCCCTGACCTGTCCGCCAAGCGGCGTATCTGGCTGCATGCCGAATTGCCCAATTACCCAAGCCCGCAAGCCCTGAAACTGGCGGATGCGGACCTGCAAAATGCCAATGAAGACGTGCGGATCGCCGCGATCAAAAGCATCAGCGGCCTGGTGTCCGCGGGGCAACGCAGCCTGCTGATCGGCCCGTTGCTCGACGACAGCGAGCCAAGCGTGCGTTTTGCAGCCGTCAATGCCCTGCTGGGGCTGTCGCCGGATGAGCTGGGGTTGTATTTCGGACCGCTGGAGCAAGCCATCGACGCCTGGGAATTGGCCCTTCAAAGTCAGCCACCCAGCGCGCAGAACCAATACCAATTGGCGCGCTTGCACCTGCACAACGCCGAATTGAAAGAGGCACAAGAGGCGCTGGACCGCACGTTGCAGCTGGAACCCGGCAATTTGCCGGCGCTGGTGATGCAAATCGACGTGCTCGACCGGCAAGGCCAAAGCGATGCCGCGCGCCAGTTGTTGGCGAAACAGTTAAAGGCGCAACCCGACTCAGCGTATCTGCAACACGCCCTGGGGCTGTGGTTGCTGCACCACGGACAGAGTGAGTTCGCCCTCCTCGGCCTCTCCAAAGCCGTAGAGCTGGAGCCTGACAACAAGGAATATCGCTACGACCTGGCGACCACTTTGCACCTTGAGCAAGAGCTGGAGGCTGCGCAAAAACAGTTACAGGAAATCGTCCAGCGTCACCCGTCCGATCGCAAGGCGCGAGTGCTGCTGATCAACTACTGGAAGGAAAGCGGACAGTTGCAGAACGTGCAAATCCTGCTGGCACAACTGGAACAACTCAACCCGGATGATCCCGCGTTGCAGCAAGGGCTTTAACCCTCACGAAATTACGTTGAACCGTCATCACGGCCAGGGGTCAAGTGATCAGGCAGCCCGTTCAGGCACTTCAGCCTGGCGCCTCACTTCCCCTGTTTATGAGAGGGTTCTTTTTGTCTACATCTAACGAGTTCATCAGTGCAAAAGCCGCCACCGGCATCGAAGGCCTGGATGACATCCTGGCCGGTGGCTTGTCCCGCGGGCATGTTTTTTTGCTGGAGGGTGAGCCCGGCACCGGCAAAACCACCGTCGCTTTGCATTTTCTGTTGGCCGGCGCCCTGGCGGGCGAGCGCTCGTTGTACATCACGCTGTCGGAAACCGAGCGCGAACTGCGCCAAGGTGCGCGTTCCCACGGCTGGGAGCTGGATGAGAACATCCACATCTTCGAGCTGACCCCACCGGAAAGCCTGCTCAATGCCGAGCAGCAGCAAAGCCTGTTGTACTCCTCGGACCTTGAGCTGGGCGAAGCCACCAAGCAGATTTTCGAAGTGGTTGAACGGATCAAACCGACCCGCGTGGTGCTCGACAGCCTGTCTGAAATCCGCCTGCTGGCTCAAAGCTCGTTGCGTTACCGCCGACAGATTCTGGCGATCAAGCACTACTTTGTGCGGTACGACGCCACGGTGCTGTTGCTGGATGACTTGACCACCGAATCCCTCGATAAAACCGTACACAGCGTCGCCCACGGCGTGATTCGCCTGGAAGAGCTGACACCCAACTACGGCGCCGAACGCCGTCGCATCCGCGTGGTGAAGTATCGAGGTCAAAAATACCGTGGCGGTTTTCATGACTTCACCATCATGGGCGATGGCGTGCATGTCTTCCCGCGCCTCGTGGCCGCCGAGCACCGCGGGCGTTACACCCGGCAACAGTTGACCAGCGGCATCAAGGAAATGGACGCCCTGCTCGGTGGCGGAATAGAAACCGGCTCCAGCACGCTGATCCTTGGCCCGGCCGGTACCGGCAAATCGCTGATTTCGATGATCTTCGCCGCCGCCGCCGTGGCGCGCGGTGAAAAAGCCGCGTTGTTCATATTCGATGAAGAAATGGGGCTGTTGTTCGAGCGCATGAAAAACATGGGTATTGATTTGCAGGCCCTGCAAGACACCGGCAATTTACTGATCGAACAAGTGGATGCAGCCGAGTTGTCTCCCGGAGAGTTCTCCCACCGGGTTCGCTGCTGCGTCGACGAAGGCCATATCAAAACCGTGGTCATCGACAGCATCAACGGCTATCAGGCTGCGATGCCCGGGGAAAATGCGCTGGTGCTGCACATGCACGAGTTGCTGCTGTACCTCAATCGCCAGGGTGCGGCGACGTTCATGACGGTGGCCCAACACGGGCTGGTCGGCGACATGCAGGCGCCGGTCGACATCACTTACCTGGCGGACACGGTGATTCTGCTGCGCTATTTCGAAGCGCTGGGCAAGGTTCGCCGGGCGATCTCGATCATCAAGAAACGTACGGGTAGCCACGAGTCGACCATCCGCGAATACCGCATCAGCAGCCTTGGCATGACCATCGGTGAACCGCTGGACGCGTTTCAAGGCGTGTTGCGTGGCGTGCCCACTTATCTGGGCGCCAGCAACCCGTTGCTCAGGGAAGATCAAAAGTGACGGCCATCGAGGCGATGTCCGAGCGCGCGATCATCCTCGCGCCACTGGGACGCGACAGCCAGATAGCCCTGATGATGCTCAATGAAGCCGGATTTGAAGGGCTCGTCACCCGTAACTTGATCACACTGTGCGACGAACTTGAGCAAGGCGCCGGGCTGTTGCTGATTGCATCCGAAGCCTTGCTGGGCTCTGATCTTGACCCCCTTCTGGGCTTGATCGACCATCAACCCGCCTGGTCGGACCTGCCGATCGTACTGCTGACCCACCACGGCGGCCCGGAGCAAAACCCCGCCTCTCGGCTGGGCGCGCAGCTGGGCAACGTAACGTTTCTGGAGCGCCCCTTCCATCCCGTGACCCTGATCAGCCTGGTCGCCACCGCCTTGCGCGGGCGACGACGACAGTATGAAGCCAGGGACCGCTTGATTGACCTGAGCCAAAGCGAGCTGCGCCTGCAAACAACCCTGGAAACCCTTGAGCAACAGGTCGAGGAACGCACCGCACAGCTGCGCCACAACGAAGAAGCCCTCAGGCAATCACAGAAAATGGAAGCGGTCGGACAGCTTACCGGCGGCATCGCCCATGACTTCAATAACATGCTGACTGGCATCATCGGCAGTCTTGAATTGCTGCGTCGGCGCCTTGCGAGGGGGCGCACCGAGGACCTGGACGGGTTGATCGACCTTGGCGTGACATCCGCCAACCGCGCCGCCGGTTTGACCCATCGATTGCTGGCGTTCTCGCGGCGCCAATCACTGGACTCCAAGCCCGTTGAAATGAACACCCTCGTAGCGTCCATGGGCGAATTGCTGCAACGCAGCATCAACGAAAGTATTGAACTGGACATACAACTGAGCGAAGACCTGTGGGTGGCCGAGGCCGATCCCAATCAACTCGAAAGTGCCCTGCTCAACCTTGTGCTCAACGCCCGCGATGCCATGCCTGAAGGCGGCACGTTGATTGTAAACACCTCAAATCAGCAACTGGACTCGCGGTTCGTTGCAGCTCACGGCAATCTGCTACCGGGTGATTACGTGTTGTTGCGCGTCACCGACACCGGTTGCGGCATGCCCGAAAGCACCATCAGCCGGGCCTTTGACCCTTTCTTTACGACCAAGCCGATTGGCCAGGGCACCGGTTTGGGGTTGTCGATGATTTACGGATTCAGCAAACAATCCCACGGTCACGTCACGATCGACAGCGAAGTCGGTCACGGCACCTCGGTGAGTCTGTTTCTACCGCGTTACAGCGGGGATCTGGCTGAGGAAAACCTGATCGACATCCAGCATGCCCCTCACGCCCTGGACGGTGAAACCGTGCTGATTGTCGAAGACGATCCGGCGGTCCGGGTGCTGGTCAGTGCCGTGTTGAGTGAATTGGGCTACGCCTATGTAGAAGCCGGCGACGCCGACAGTGCCGTGCCAATTCTCGACTCGGCGCAACGCATTGATCTGTTGATCAGTGACGTCGGGCTGCCGGGCATGAATGGCCGGCAACTGGCGGAAATCGGTCGGCAGTACCGACCTGATCTAAAAGTGCTGTTCATCACCGGCTATGCCGAACACGCGGCCGTGCGTGGAGGGTTTCTGGACCCTGGCATGCAGATGATCACCAAACCTTTTACCTTTGATCTGCTGACGGCCAAGGTTCGGGAGATGATCAGCATCTGATCCCTACCGTGACCGCCGATGGCAAGGTGCTCAGGAAAGCATTTGTTGCATGAGCTCTTGCAATACATCCAGATCAAACGGCTTGTCCAGAATCGGCGCTTTTTTGGTGATCGGGCTGTCCGTCTCGCGGACTTCCTGTGCATAGCCGCTGATAAAGATCACCTTGAGCTCCGGGCGCAACTTGACCGCAGGTTCCGCGACCTGTACGCCGGTAATCCCGCCCGGCAGGCGGAAGTCGGTGATCATCATGTCCAGGTGCGGCTTGCTGGCCAGAATTTCAAAGGCCTGCTCGCCGTTTTCCGCTTGCAGTACCCGGTAACCCTCGCCCGACAAATACGCCGAAAGGACCATCAAAATAGAGGGATCATCTTCGACGATCAGTACGACGTCTTGTGCATCTTCACTCATGGGAAGCCTTTGTTCGGTCAATAGCTGCTGATACGACCCTGAGGTCGCTCAGAGGTTGCGTTTATCTGGCTCATTTCCTAAAGCGGCAGACAAACGCGAAATAAGGCGCCTTCGTTGATTTTGCTCTCGACGGCGATGGAGCCGCCATGTGCGGCGACAATTTGTTCGGAAATAAACAGCCCAAGCCCCAGCCCCGCGACCACGGTCTTGGCTGAAACACGCTCGAACTGCTGAAAAATACGCTTCTGGTTTTCTTCACTGATGCCGATCCCTCGATCCTGCACCTCAACCCGCGCCTGACCGTCTTGTGCATAAACCCGCACGTCGATCTGGCTTTTACCACCATAACGCAAGGCGTTGGTCAGTAAATTTGAAATGACTTGCTCGATACGAAATTCATCCCAGTTGCCGACCACTGGCTGCCCGGCCGTAAAGTGCGTGGAACACTCGGCGGAATCGACCTGCGGCGCAAAGTTTTTCAACACATTGCCCACCAGTTGCACCAGGTCGAATTTTGTCGGGCGGATCGACAGCTTGCCAGTGCGGATACGTGACACATCGAGCATGTCTTCGATCAGGCGGATCAGGCTTTTGATCTGGCGCTCGTCGCGGTCGACCATGGCGTGCATCTTGTCCAGGGTGAACGCCGACGCGTTGTCCCGAGCCAGGTGCATCTTGCGCAGCTGGGTTTCGAGAATCAGGCCATTGAGCGGCGTACGCACTTCATGGGCGACGATAGACATGAAGTCATCGCGCATGCGCACCGCTTGCTCCAACTCCAACTGCGTGTGCTGTAACTGTTTGAGCAGTTCTTCCTGCTCGCGGCGGCTTTGCTCCAGCGCTTCGACCTGCTGTTTCATCGCCTTGCTCTGGCGGTACAGGTCGACGAACACATTGACCTTGCTCTTGACCGCATGGATATCCAACGGCTTGTGCAAGAAGTCCACGGCACCGCTTTCGTAACCTTTGAACGCGTAGTTCAGTTCTCGACCTGCAGCGCTGACAAACACAATCGGAATGTTTTTGGTTTTCTCCGTGCCGCGCATCAACTCAGCCAACTCGAAACCATTCATGCCCGGCATCTGAACATCGAGGATGGCCATGGCGAATTCATGCTGCAACAACAGCGACAACGCTTCATCGGCAGACAAGGCTTTATAGACCACCCGGTCTTCACGCTTGATCAGCGCTTCGAGTGCCAACAGGTTCTCCGGCAGATCGTCGACGATCAGCAGTTTGGCTTGGATGTTACTTAGCATGCTATTCGTTCCAGCTCGACAAGCAGACGGCCGATGCCGCCAATAGAGAGTATGTGGTCGGGCTGCTGAATATCCAGCGCGGCCTGGGGCATGATCGCGACCTGCGCCTCATTCGGGTCCTGCACGATGGTCAGCCCACCGTGATATTTAACGTGAGACAGGCCAACCGCTCCGTCGCGATTGGCGCCCGTCAGCAACACCGCGGCCAGGGTCGGGCCGTAGGCGTCAGCAGCAGACTCGAACAAGTAATCAATGGCGGGCCGCGAATGATGCACGCGATCTTCCAGGCTCAACGAAAAACTGCGGTCTTGTTCTACCGACAAGTGGTAACCGGGTGTAGCGAAATACAGCGTGCCGGATTTGACCCGGGTTTTATCGGTGGCTTCTTCGACGGGCATCGAAACCCGGCGCGCAAACACCTCGGACAACAGGCTGCGGCGTTCGTCGGGCAAGTGCAGCACCACGATGATCGGCAACGCGAAACCTTTACGCAGCGGGCTGAGCAACGTGAGCAACGCCTCCACGCCGCCAGCCGACGCGCCAATGACGATGGCCTCGATGGAAGGAAACACTGCAGCCTTTTTCATGATTTGCGGTAGATCCGTTCTTGTTTGACCAGCGGCTCAAACTGGTTGCCGAAAGCCGAAAAATCCGGTGTTTCCTTGCTGCCCAGCACCAGGAAGCCACGATGGCACAGGGAATCATGGAACAACCCGAACGCACGATCCTGAAGTTTTTTATTGAAATAAATCAATACATTACGACACGAAATTAATTGGGTTTCTGAAAAGACACTGTCCGTCGCCAGGCTGTGATCGGCAAAGGTCACGTTCTCACACAGGCTCTTGTCGAAAATGGCGTAACCATAGGCCGCCGTGTAGTAATCGGCAAATGAACGCTGGCCACCTGCCTGCTGATAATTAGCAGTGTAGGCCCGGACATTTTCCATGGAGAAAATCCCCTGCTTGGCCTTCTCCAGCGAGCGCGGGTTGATGTCGGTGGCATAGATGATGGTGCGCTCCAGCAGGCCTTCTTCGCGCAGCAGAATCGCCATCGAATAGACCTCTTCACCGGTGCTGCAACCCGCGATCCAGATCTTGATCGAGGGATAGGTCTTGAGCAGTGGCACCACTTCCTTGCGGATCGCCAGGAAATGCGATGGGTCACGAAACATTTCGCTGACCGGGATCGTCAGCAACTGCAGCAACTGCATGAACGCGTTCGGGTCATGCAGCACCTTTTCTTGCAGGGCCGAGATGGTAGTGCACTCAAATTGTGCCAGCGCATGATTCACCCGACGCTTGATCGAAGCACCGGAGTAATCGCGAAAATCGTAGCTGTACTTGAGGTAAATCGCCTCGATCAACAAGCGCAACTCGATTTCGCTGTTTCGCTCCACGGAATAAATGCGTTCCACTAAATGCGTTCCATCTTCGGTAACCACACACGAATCAGCGAGAACAGCCGATCGAGGTCGATGGGCTTGGCCAGATAATCGTTAGCACCCGCCTGCAAGCAGCGCTCCTGATCGTCCTTCATGGCCTTGGCCGTCACCGCAATGATCGGCAACTTGCGCCAGCGCGGGTCCTTGCGGATCTCGATCGTGGCTTCAAAGCCATCCATCTCCGGCATCATCACATCCATCAACACCAGATCGATGTCCTCGACTTCAATCAGCCTCTCAATGGCTTCATTACCGTTGCGGCCAATGACCACGACGGCGCCCTTTTGCTCCAGCGCACTGGTGAGGGCAAAGATGTTGCGAACATCGTCGTCCACCAGCAGCACCTTGCGACCCTCAAAGACCTTGTCGCGGCTGCGCGCGGTCTTGAGCATTCTCTGCCGCTCATGGGACAACTTCGATTCGACTTTGTGCAGAAAGAGTGTGACCTCATCCAGCAAGCGTTCGGGCGAGCGCGCACCCTTGATGATGATCGAGCGCGAATACTTGCGCAGTTCAGCCTCTTCATCGCGGGTCAGGTTGCGCCCCGTGTAGACAATCACCGGCGGGAACGAGCAGATGTCCTCGGTGGACATGCGCTTGAGCAAATCGTTGCCGAGCATGTCCGGCAGCTTCAGGTCGATGATCATGCAATCGAAAATCGTCGTGCGCAGCAGGTCCAGCGCATCCTGAGCCAGGCCAACAGCGGTGATTTCGATGTCTTCATCGCCAATCAGGAGGGCAATGCTGTCGCGCTGTAAATCGTCGTCTTCGACCAGCAGCACCCGCTTGACCTTCTGGGTCAGCTTGGCTTCGAGGCGGGCGAATACATCCTTGAGCTCTTCGCGGCTGGTCGGTTTGACCGCGTAACCGATGGCGCCCATGTGCATCGCGGCTTCGACCCGGTCTTCAACCGAAATCACGTGAACCGGAATGTGGCGGGTCTCGGCGTGTTCCTTCAAGCGTTGCAACACGGTCAGCCCGGAATGATCCGGCAGGCGCATGTCCAGCAGAATGGCGTCGGGAATGAACTCCCTGGCCAGGTCATACCCCTCATCGGCACCGTGGGCGACCAGGCATTGATAGCCCAGTTCGTGCGCGAGATCGTAGAGGATGTGCGCAAAGTTCGGCTCATCTTCCACCACCAGAATGCATCGAGTCGTGAAAGGCGCCTGAGTGCGGTCATCGTTGAAGCGAGGAATATCAACCGCGGCAGTCACCAATACCGGTGCTGCTGGCGCCACGCGGTGGGCGATGGCAACGGCTGAAGCCCTAAGGGGCTCAACCGGTTCCCCGGTCGGCTCGACGTATTGTTGAGGCAAGACCAGCGTGAACACGCTGCCCTGCCCCGGTTCGCTGGCCACGCTGATGGAGCCGCCGAGCAACGCGGCCAGATCCCTTGAAATCGACAAGCCCAGGCCTGTGCCGCCGTAACGCCGATTGGTGGTGCCGTCAGCCTGGCGGAACGCCTCGAAAATGCTTTCCTGCTGTTCATCAGCGATACCGATACCTGAATCGCGAATGACGAAGGCAACGCCGTTATTGGGCTGCGGCGCGACGGTCAGGCTGACCGAGCCTTTCTCCGTAAATTTCACAGCGTTCGACAGCAGGTTTTTGATCACTTGCTCCAGGCGCTGGCGGTCGGTGAAAAGCATCTTTGGCGAACCGGGCTGCAACTCGACATGAAACGCGAGCGCCTTGTCCATCGCCACCGGCTCGAACATCCCGCGCAAGCCGTCGACGAGGCGCTCGACACTGGTGTTCTCGGGACGTATTTCCAGCTTGCCAGCCTCGACTTTGGAAATGTCGAGGATGTCGTTGATCAGATTGAGCAAGTCATTACCGGCGGAATAGATCGACTCGGCAAACTTCACCTGCTCGACAGTCAGGTTTTCCTGGGGGTTTTCGGCGAGCAATTTGGCCAGGATCAACGAGCTGTTCAACGGCGTGCGCAGTTCGTGGGACATGTTGGCGAGAAACTCGGACTTGTACTTGCTGGAGCGTTGCAGCTCTTCGGCGCGGTCTTCAAGCTGGACTTGCACCTGGTTCAGCTCGGTGTTTTTCTGGTCCATGGCGTCGCGCTGATCGGCGAGGATTTGCGCTTGCTCGGCCAGTTGCTCGTTGGTCTGCTCCAGTTCAACCTGCTGGGTTTCCAGGTGGGCCTGGGACTCCTTGAGAATCCGTGACTGTTCTTCGAGTTCTTCGTTGGCGGATTTCAGCTCTTCTTGCTGGACTTGCAGCTCTTCATTCAGTTGTTGGGCTTCGGCCAGCACTTCCTGCAATCGTTGGCGATAGCGAGCCGCCTCGATGGAGGTGCCAATGTTGCCGGCGATCAACTCCAGCAACTCGATGTCACGATCAATCAGCGGTCGCAGGAAGCCCAGTTCAATGACACCGTTGACCCGGTCGTCGTCACTGGTCGGCACCACGAGCACGCTGTGTGGCAAGCCTTCGCCCAGGCCGGAGCTGACCTTGAAATAGTTGCTCGGCACGTCATCCAGACGAATCAGGCGAGCCTGGTTGGCGACCTGGCCGACAATCCCTTCATCGCTGTAAATCTGCTGATCGCGCTCTTCTTGCTCGCGAGAGAAACCGTAGGAGGCTATGCGCTTGAGCGCGCCATGATCTTCACGCACATAAATGGCGGCCACCGCGGTGCCCAGGTACTGCGCGCAGAACTGCAGAATATTGCGACCCAACAGATTGAGGCTCAACTGCCCCAGTACTTGCTCGGCAAGTTCTGTCTGGCCATTGCGCAGCCAGGCTTGCTGTTCCAGGCGCTGGGCGCTGGCGTGTTGTGCGGCCAGATTCGCGGCGTAACTTTGCGACAGGCCAAGCAAATCCCGACGACCGATGTAAGCCAGCAAACCGCTGATCGTCGCGATGAATATCAGATAAAGGGAGATGCTCCAGATCGTGGCTCGACTCACCTCTTCGTTGCGCGCGGTGCGCAATTGCTGCTCCGAGTCGATCACGTCTTCGAACTGTTTGCGAATCTCGTCGGTCAGTCGCTTGCCACGACCGGCCTTGACCACGCTGCGGTAATCGCCACTGGAACGCTGCAAATCAATTATCGACTGGGCATAGCTCGCCCATTCAGTTTGCAACGCTTGAAGCCGGCGCAAGCGATCGGTCTGCACCGGGTTATCGGCCGTGAGTTCGAGCAAGGTGTTGAGCGCAACCGTGATTTTCGGCTTGGCTGTCTCGTAGGGGTCGAGGAAATGCTCGTCGCCAGTGAGCAAGTAACCCCGCATGCCGGTTTCCAGATCGACTGTCAGCTTTACCGCTTCATTGGCGTTATTGATCACCCGGTCGGTGTGATCGACCCATTGGATCACTGACAACAAATAAGTGATCAGTGAGACAAAAAACACCGCACTGATGACACCGACACCCAATGGCAGGCTGACGTTGCGGCTCAGGAGTTTGCGGAATCGTTGCTCATCAACCGAAGACGCAGTGGTCATGGGGAGGCCTTGTCGAACTGTTCGAAATCAGGGAGTTTGCCCCAAAAAAGGCGTATTGATCCAACTATATGCCATGAATCAAGCGCAATCCCCGCATTTAGCTGCGCGAGCCTAAAAGGGACCGGTTATCCTTGCCGGCCGCCGCGCAGCTATTCTTTTTGCACAGCGCAGGGAACTTGTCGGGATCCGCCACTTACTCATGCAAGAGCCCGACGATTTCTTTCCACCGGCGCCCCCTGAACTCATCTTTTGAGAGCACACATTATGTCCGCCAAGGCATCCATCATTTTAGTCGTCGAAGACGATGCGATCGTGCGCATGCTGATCGTTGACGTGCTGGAGGAGCTGGAATTCAAAGTGCTCGAGGCGGATGGCAGCGAACAGGCCCTGGAATTTCTCAACGACGAAGACCAATACATTGATTTGATGATGACCGATGTCGGCTTGCCGGTGATGGACGGCCGGGAATTGGCCAATGAGGCGCGTAAGCTGCGCCCGCAGTTGCCAATCCTGTTCGCCAGTGGTTATGCCGAAAACATCGACGTGCCTGATGGCATGCATATGATCGGAAAACCGTTCTCGATCGATCAGTTGCGCGACAAGGTCAAATCCATACTCGCCCGCCAGGCTTGATTGTCTCGCCCCCCCTTCCCCTTTACCCGCACCAAGGAATACCCGTTAATGAGTCAGCCCCGCGCAACCAAAGTCCTGGTCATTGGTTACGTCTGGCCCGAGCCGCGTTCTTCTGCGGCCAGTGGTCATGTGATGCAAATCCTCGATACGTTCTTGCAGCAAGGCTGGGACATTACCTTCAGCAGCCCCGCCGGCACCGGTGAGCACCGCGCAGACCTGACTGCGCTGGGTATTCGCGAAGTGGACATCGAGTTGAACAACAGCAGTTTCGACGCGTTCATCAGTGAACTGGCGCCGGATATCGTGTTGTTCGACCAGTTCATGATTGAAGAACAATTTGGCTGGCGTGTTGAAAAGCACTGCCCCAACGCGTTGCGAGTACTTGAGACTTCGGACTTGCAAAGCCTGCGACACGCCCGGCACCAGCGGCTTAAAGAGCGTTTGAAAGAGCGTGATGACGCCAATGACTTCAGCGAATTGTTTGCCCCGGCACTGCGTGAAGAGTTCGAACTGATGGCGGATACCGACCTGGCCAAACGCGAGATCGCGGCGCTGTATCGTTGCGACTTGAACCTGATGATCTCCGAAGTGGAAATCGAGTTGCTGGTCGAGCAGTTCAAGCTGCCACGCAAGGTGTTGCACTGGTGCCCGTTGATGGTCGATCTGCCCAGTGCACCTCCGGTGCCCTTTGTAGACCGTGCGCACTTTTTGAGTATCGGTAACTTTCGCCACGCGCCGAATTGGGATGCAGTGCTCTGGATGAAAACCACCATCTGGCCGCTGATCCGCGCGCAACTGCCCACGGCTCAACTACACATTTACGGTGCCTACACCCCGCCCAAAGCGACCGCGCTGCACAACGCCGCCCAAGGATTTCATGTGATGAACTGGGCGCCAGATGCCTTGCAAGTCATGTCGGCGGCGCGGATTTGCCTGGCGCCCCTGCGCTTCGGTGCCGGCATCAAAGGCAAGATTGTCGACGCCATGTTATGTGGAACGCCGACGATCACTACACCAATTGGAGCCGAGGCCATGCACGGCGAACACCGCTGGCCCGGCGCGGTGACCCGCACAGCGCAGGCGTTCGCCGATTGCGCGGTTCGACTGTACCAGGACGAAGCGCTTTGGACAGACGCCCAAGCCCAGGGACAAACGCTGTTGGCCGATCGTTATCGACAGTCGGAACATGGCCCTGCACTCATCGAAAAGTTGCTGTACTGCCAACAACATCTCGCGCAACTTAGGCGCGACAACTTCATAGGCAGCATGTTGCGCCATCACCACCATAAAAGTACCCAATACATGTCTCAATGGATTGAAGCCAAGAACCGCAATCCATCTTAGTGTTTTTGCCGGCAACAAACATTTTGCATAACCCGCCTTATTGACCGCGCCCGACACGCCCTCTATAAATACGCGACCGAACATCAACTTTATTAGTGATGTTCGGCACAACCAACCAACTAACAAACTTATGCACGGATGCATTAAATGGATACTATCGCTCAGAATAACTACGCACTTAAAAACTGGATGTCCGCGACGCCGGCTATTGATACTTTGTCGCTCAGTCAATTAACCTTGCCGGGCAGCCATAATGCGGGCAGCGACTGGAAAGCGTCGTGGTTTCCGCGTCCAGCGCACTGGCTCGCCTGTCAGCACGAATCGTTTTATGCCCAGTTGAACCAAGGCGCCCGGGCGCTCGACATCCGCTTGATTTACGAAGCCACTGCCCCTGGGCTGGGGAAATTCCGCATTCATCACAATGGTCACCGCAATAATCGTATCCTGGGCAATCTTGTCACAGACGTGAGGCGTTTCCTTATAGAGAATCCCAACGAATTCATCATCCTGGATTTCCATGCATTGGATGGTGATGACTTTGATTTCGCTTACTTCAACGACATGGTGATACGGTTTCTCGGCGATCGCATCATCCCTACCCAAAACCGCTCCAAGAGCCTGGCTCAACTTAAAAACATCAGTCCGGCACAACGCGTGTTAGTCGCGGCACCCTGGCACAGGGCACTTGATAAAGATGTGTTTCTCGAACAGATACAGCACAAGTGGACTGGCAACGCAATTACCAATGTCGCAGAACTGCAGAAACATATTGTTGATGTGCTGAAGTTTCCACCGGGAACCTGGGCGCCCTGGTCGCTTTCCGCCACCAGTTACAGCGTGCTGGGCGGCCCGGTGGACATTCATGAAAAACTTGATTCCTGGTTTGACCCAAAGAACAGCGACTGGGCGATAAAGTGCAACATTATCAATGTCGACTTCTTTGACGAATCACAACTGGTTTCTTATTGCCGAACCGTCAACCTGACAAAAGCTGGCAACCGGACGCCTTAGTTGCAGTGCCATTAAATGGCTATTTTTGTGCAGTTGTTTCAGTGACTGGCAATGCGGCCAAGCACTCCTACGCTGGGTCATGAAAGTCTTCCCACGGATGGGGCGATTCCACAACAAGGAACTCTCATGACCCGCAACACAGCAACCCCACTCGATAAAAAACAATGGATGAGCAACGTACTGGATATCGGTCGATTGAAGCTGACCGATATTATTTGGCCCGGCACGCATAACGCCGGGATGGACGAACGGGCGCCAAACTACGAAGTGGTACTCGGCAACTGGACAACCTGCCAGACCGACACATTTGCCTGGCAACTGGCCAACGGCGCACGGGCGTTCGATATTCGCCTCGGCTGCACCGCCGGCCCGCAAGCACCGGTCTACTACTTTCACCACAACGGCTATCAGTCCCACCGCATTCTTGATGAGTTGATCGAGGCGGTGACGACGTTCCTCACTCAAAATCCGGACGAGTTCATCATCTTCGACTTCCATCAATTGGGCGATGATTCAAAGCTTTTTGATTATCAACAATTCAATGATTTGCTGATGCGACGACTGGGGACGCGCTTGATCCGTTCTGCGGATGCTTTCAGTACCGTGGAACAGCTCAAGCACGCCAGCTCGCAGCGGCGCATCGTCATGGCGGCTCAAGCAAATCCCGGGCTGAACAGCGAGTATTTCTGGCCGCACATCCGTCACAAGTGGAACGGCAAGGTGTTCACCGACATCGGCGAACTGCAAACGCATATCGAAACGACCCTTGCGCAAGCACCTTACGAGTCATTTCTTTGGTCGTTGCCGGCGACCTGCTATTCGCTGTTGGGTGGCCCGCAGCACATCAGAAACCAAATCAATGACTGGTTCCACACCACCGGCAATTGGGTCACCCGGTGCAGCATCATCAGCACTGATTTCTTTGAAGAGACGGATATCGTTCGCTATTGCTGGAGCGCCACCAGCATGAAGGCAGTTTACGGACACCGGTTGCATACACCCGCATAAGCGAACGTCGCGCCACGCTGGCACCGCAGGCAACAAACGAGGCATGATCCGAAACGCGATAACAAAAAAAGCACCCAGACATGACCAGAACAGCCCGCGTGACCGACCCCTCCTACGAATTGATGGACGACCACAACGGGTTGTCCATCATCTATCGTCAGCACGGCTTCCCCTGCCCGCTGGTGCGCTGGCATTTTCACAAGGAATACGAGTTGCACCTGATCGTCGCCAGCTCCGGCAAGGTGTTCATCGGCGACTACATCGGTAATTTCTATCCCGAGACACTATTCCTCACCGGCCCCAACCTGCCTCACAACTGGATCAGCCAGGTCGCGGAAGACGAAGTGGTGCCCAAACGCGACATGCTGGTCAACTTCACCGACGAACTGTTCGAAAGCGGCCATCAGGTATTCGCCGAGCTCAAGACCCTCGCGCCACTGCTGGAGCGCGCGCAGTACGGTATCGAGTTTCGTGGCAAGCGCACCATCCGCCAGGCCATGACCCTGATGCAACGCATTGCCGACACCCAAGGCGTCACTCGCCTCGGGCATTTTTTTATTCTGCTGGAGCTGCTGGCGGCATGCGACGACTATCAATTACTGTCGGGCGCAACGACACCGCAATTGGCCGATGAACACAACATCGATCGCACCAACCGCGCCGTCGATTACATTTTTGCCCATTACGCCCGGGAGCTGCCGCTTGAGGAAGTTGCCGAGCATCTGGGCATGAAGCCGACGTACTTCAGCAGGGTGTTCAAACAAGCCACCGGGCGCTGTTTCATCGAATTCGTCAATCGGCTGCGAATCAGCAAATCCTGCGAGCTGCTGGCCGATGGCGACAAACCGGTGACCGATGTGTGCTTCGAGTCGGGTTTCAACAATATTTCCAACTTCAATCGACGTTTTCAGCAACTCAAGGGCATGACGCCGTCGCACTACCGGCGGTTGGCGGTGCAACGCCTTACTGAGCAAAATCAGCACTGACGTTCCGACCTGTAGCAGCTGCCGAAGGCTGCGTTCGACTGCAAAGCAGGCGCAAAACCTGCCACTCTGGTCCGCCAGTAACACCGTGTACTCTGCCCTAACGAGTGCTGCGCACTCGAACGCAGCCTTCGGCAGCTGCTACAGGGCGCTTGGTGCGGAATTCTTCCTTTCCAGATCCCAGTGCAAAATAGTATCGATTCAAGTGCGATGGATGATTTGTCACGCCATCGATTGAAGGCTGTAATCAGCGCACATTCTTCCCTGCTCAGGAAGACACAAAAACAATAACTGTCCTTCTGTAACCCTCGAGGTGCAGAAAAGGAGTGCTCGATGCAACCTTCTGTAAAAGCTCTGCTTGCCCTCACCTGCATGACCCTCAGCAGCGTCAGCTTCGGCGCTCAGACCCTGACAATCGCCACCGTCAACAACAGCGACATGATCCGCATGCAAAAGCTGTCGAAAACCTTCGAAGCCGAGCACCCGGACATCAAGCTCAATTGGGTGGTGCTCGAAGAAAACGTTCTGCGCCAACGCCTGACCACCGACATCGCGACACAGGGCGGGCAGTTCGACGTGCTGACCATCGGCATGTACGAAGCCGCACTGTGGGGTGCCAAGGGTTGGCTGGAGCCGATGAAGGATTTGCCGGCCGGCTATGCACTCGACGATGTCTTCCCGTCAGTGCGTGAAGGCCTGTCGGTCAAGGGCTCGCTGTATGCCCTGCCGTTCTACGCCGAAAGCTCGATCACTTATTACCGCACTGACCTGTTCAAGGACGCCGGGTTGACCATGCCCGAGCACCCGACCTGGACCCAGATCGGCGAATTCGCCAGCAAACTCACCAACAAGGATAAAGAACAGTACGGCATCTGCCTGCGCGGCAAGGCCGGTTGGGGCGAGAACATGGCGCTGATCACCACCGTCGCCAACGCCTATGGCGCACGCTGGTTTGATGAGAAGTGGCAGCCGGAATTTACCGGCCCTGAGTGGAAAAACGCCCTGAATTTCTACGTCGAAACCATGAAGCAATCCGGCCCTCCGGGTGCTTCCAGTAACGGTTTCAACGAAAACCTGGCGCTGTTCAACAGCGGCAAGTGTGCGATCTGGGTCGATGCCAGCGTCGCCGGGTCTTTCGTCACCGACAAAACGCAAAGCAAAGTGGCTGACCACGTCGGATTCACTTATGCCCCGCATGAAACCACCGACAAGGGCTCGGCCTGGCTTTACTCATGGGCACTGGCTATCCCGACCAGTTCCAAGGCCAAGGACGCCGCGAAGACCTTTAGTGCCTGGGCCACCTCCAAGGAATATGGCGCGCTGGTCGCGGAAAAAGACGGAATTGCCAACGTGCCGCCCGGCACTCGAACCTCGACCTACAGCGAGTCCTACATGAACGCCGCGCCGTTCGCCAAGATCACGCTGGAATCGCTCAAGGCCGCGGACCCGAGCAAACCGACGCTCAAACCAGTGCCTTATATCGGCATTCAGTTGGTGACCATTCCTGAGTTCCAAGGCATTGGCACCCAGGTTGGCAAGGCGTTCTCAGCGGCGCTGATCGGTCAAACCACCGCTGATCAAGCCCTGGCTGCCGCCCAACAAACCACCGAACGCGAGATGAAGCGCGCTGGTTATCCCAAGTAACCCCCCAATCCCTGTAGGAGCAAAGCTTGCTCGCGATGAACGATAACGAGGTTCATCCGAAGGACTGCATCGCGGCAATCGCGAGCAAGCTTTGCTCCTACAGCTGAACTTCATTTACCTGTAGCCAATCGGTTTTGATGCCATGAATATTTCAACTGCCAAAGCTCACATGGACCTGCCCCAACCGGTGCGTAAAAGCCAGTTGACCAATCCCGGCTGGTTTTTGGTCAGCCCTTCAGTGGCCTTGTTGCTGTTGTGGATGATTGTGCCGCTGGGCATGACCGTCTACTTCTCAACGATTCGCTACAACCTGCTTAATCCGGGTGAAAACGAGTTCGTCGGGCTGGAGAACTTTACTTACTTCCTGACGGATTCGGGCTTCCTGCCCGGCGCTACCAATACGTTGTTGCTGGTAGGCAGCGTCTTGCTGATCAGCGTGGTGTTCGGCGTGCTGATCAGTGCACTGCTTGAGGCCTCTGAGTTCATGGGCCGCGGCATCGTGCGGGTGATGCTTATTTCGCCGTTCTTCATCATGCCCACCGTCGGTGCGCTGATCTGGAAGAACCTGATTTTCCATCCGGTGTCGGGGATCCTCGCCTACGTCTGGAAACTGTTCGGCGCGCAACCGGTGGACTGGCTGGCGCATTACCCGTTGCTGTCGATCATCATCATTGTGTCGTGGCAATGGCTACCGTTCGCGATCCTGATCCTGATGACTGCCATGCAGTCCCTCGATCAGGAACAGAAAGAAGCGGCGCGCCTCGACGGTGCCGGGCCGATTGCGATCTTCTGGCACCTGACCCTGCCGCATCTGGCGCGACCGATTGCGGTGGTGGTGATGATCGAAACCATCTTCCTGCTCTCGGTGTTCGCCGAAATTTTCACCACCACCAACGGCGGCCCC
>Ga0157370_10002225_pt1 | contig 23625 bp, 17 predicted proteins | sample C35metaG_FD_113463 | JGI IMG/M metagenome (GOLD analysis project Ga0157370, IMG submission 113463) | Corn rhizosphere microbial communities from Kellogg Biological Station, Michigan, USA - C3-5 metaG | ecosystem: Host-associated > Plants > Roots > Rhizosphere > Soil | place: USA: Michigan...
GCTGCTGGGCGATGGCAGCCAGTGGGGCATCAATCTGCAGTATGAAGTGCAGCCCAGCCCGGACGGGCTTGCGCAGGCTTTCATCATCGGGGACAAGTTCGTCGGCAACTCGCCCAGCGCGCTGGTGCTGGGGGACAACATCTTTTACGGCCACGATTTCGTGAACCTGCTGGCGGACGCCGACAAGAAGCCGTCGGGAGCCACCGTGTTCGCGTATCACGTGCAGGACCCGGAGCGCTATGGCGTGGTCGCGTTCGACGCGAAGGGCAAGGCCAGCAGCATCGAGGAAAAGCCGCTCAAGCCGAAGAGCAGCTACGCGGTCACGGGGCTGTACTTCTATGACAACCAGGTTGTGGATATTGCCAAGGCCGTGAAGCCAAGCGCGCGTGGCGAGTTGGAGATCACCGCTGTTAACCAAGCGTACCTCGAGTTGAACCAGTTGAACGTGCAGATCATGCAGCGCGGCTATGCATGGCTGGATACGGGCACGCACGACAGCCTGCTGGAAGCGGGCCAGTTCATTGCGACGCTGGAGCATCGGCAGGGGTTGAAGATTGCCTGCCCCGAGGAAATCTCGTGGCGCAATGGTTTTATCTCCAGCGAGCAATTGGAGAAGCTTGCGGCTCCGCTGGAGAAGAGCGGCTACGGGAAATATCTGCGGCACCTGTTGAACGATGAGGTGCGGTCATGAAAGCCACGCCAACGGCCATCCCCGATGTGCTGGTGATCGAACCTAAAGTGTTCGGTGACGCGCGGGGCTTCTTCTTCGAAAGCTTCAATCAGAAAGCCTTCGATGAAGCTGTGGGCCAGCATGTCGATTTCGTTCAGGACAATCACTCGCGCTCTTCCAAGGGCGTGCTCCGCGGCTTGCATTACCAAGTGCAACAACCGCAAGGCAAGCTTGTGCGCGTGGTTCGTGGTGCTGTGTTTGACGTGGCCGTCGACATCCGTAAATCGTCGCCGACGTTTGGCAACTGGGTGGGCGTTGAATTAAGTGAAGACAACCACAGGCAATTGTGGGTGCCTCCTGGCTTTGCGCACGGATTCTTGGTACTGAGTGAAACGGCGGAGTTTCTTTACAAAACCACCGACTACTACGCACCAGCCTTCGAGCGTTGTATCGCATACAACGATAGCACATTGAATATTGCGTGGCCATCGGAAGTGCCTCCGCAGCTATCCGCAAAGGATGCAAAAGGGGGGCTACTCAGCACGGCAGATGTTTTTGCTTGAGTCTCTTCTAAGCGCGGTTGCATACGGATCAAGATGGAAATAAATAGAAGAGCCAGTATGTGGCTGGCGGGAGCGTTGCTCGCCACTATTGGTTGCATCGTCCTAGCCGGATTTGGGTTCACGCCCACCGTATTTGGCACCCAATGGCGCGTGCTGTATTTTGCGGTCCTGTGCTTGGGAAGCTTTTTTATCGTTTGGGGGCCGGGGTTAGTCTATGCGAGCTACTTCCGCGGTTGGCCCCATGCATCGGTCTTAGTGCCGGCCTTAGTCATCCTTTTTTCTTCGCTAACTGGATGGTTAGTGTTTTGGGCGTGGTTCATTTCTCCAGTGGTTGGGATGCTTACCTCCGCCGGATTTCTCGGTCTTACAGTAATTGGGTTTTTACGGCGCCAATCATCTTTGTTTACGCCGGAAATATCGGCCCCATTGATTTTTTCATTACTTATCTCGGTCTTTTACCTATGCGTTGCTGGTGACCGGGGGCACCTTGAAGAGGGGGGAATTCAGATAGCGCATCGATATTGGGTGAGCGTTGACAACGTGATACCCAAGCTCTTTGCAGATAATCTTTTGGTCAATAGAAATGAGCTGCTAACAAATACATTTGGCGATTGGAAATTTAGTGATCGGCCGCCACTTCAAACCGGAATGATCTTGCTGTTGTATGGATTTGCTGATCCAAGCGTCCGGCAACCTATTTACGTAGTTTTAGGATTGGTAGTAAATAGTCTTTGGATTCTCGGGCTTTGGGCATTTCTTCGCACGCTCAAGCTCGACGAGCGGCGAATCGCACTTATTGTGCTTACTACTGCCACAGTTGGGGCCATCTATATCAACACGATTTATGCGTGGCCGAAAATGCTCGCTGCAGCATTAAGTTTCTCTGTAGCGATAATCTTGATGGTGAGAGGACTGCCTGTTAAGTTCTCGAGCGCGGTTGCAGGTTGCGCTGCGGCCTTGGCCATGCTCGCGCATGGCGGCGCTGCATTCGGACTTATTGGCTTTGTCTTTATTGCAATTCCATCGCTTCGTGAGTGGCGAATCAAGGGGGTTTTGATCGGCATAGTGGTCGCGGCTTGCACCTATGTACCTTGGATGGCCTATCAAAAAGTATTTGATCCCCCGGGGGATCGTTTGGTGAAATGGCATTTGGCAGGGACTGCCATTGATAGGGTAGATGAGCGACCGCCCGCTCGCGCAATCATTGAGCGGTATAGCGAAGAGGGATTTCGCGGAACAGTTGCAAATAAAATCACTAATTTGCGAACGCTTCTCGGAATTCCATCGCATTGGGCGGCTCTTTCCAGTCAGCCAGCCTGGGATAATGAATTAACCGGGAAGATCCGCCAATACCTTTCTCAGTTCCTTGGCCCATCACCTGGCCTGCTTTTACTGGGAATATTTATGCTGCCGTTCGTAAAGCGCGTCAGACGAGAGTTTTGGGTTGCGCCAGTTTTCTCGATTATTACGGTATCTAGTTTTGCTTACGTACTTATTGAATTTGGTGCTCCAGGAGCAGCCTCGGCTTGGCTTCATACTGCACCTTACACATTGCTTTTACTCTGGACTTCGGCAGGCGTAATCGTATTGACCGGTCTGCGAAAATTTTGGTCCACCGCAATAATTGCCTTCAGCTTTTCGACTTTCTATATGCTCTGGATGCACGAATTCCCCGTAAAAAGCGCACTGACTAAGGCGGAGATGGGGGAAATCGATTTGGGCATGTCGTTTGGTGCGTTGGCAGCGGTCATTGCAATGGCGGTACTTGCCTTAAGGACTAGGAATTTTGCTGAAAACTCTGGTTCACTAGGTATCTTGGCGCCGCAAGCAAAAAACACAATATTGAAGGATAAGTAATGAGTACAGGTGATGAGGCGCGTTTTGATCCCGCGACCTACCGAAAATTGAATGCGGATTTGGCGGCGCTTGATCTTTCCGATGCGCAGTTGTTTGAGCATTTCCTGGAGAAGGGAATTTTCGAAAGAAGAGTCTTTGCTCCCACTTCTACGACCAGTGAGTATCTTTCGATGCGCTGGTTACGCGGTGAAGGCATAGAGATCGGTGCAGGAAGCTCTCCAACCCCAATTTTTGGAAAGACGTCCGTCGTCTATGCGGATATAGATGGCGGTAGCACTATTTTTGGTGCAAATGAAGTCAGCATCAGATATTCAATCGATCAAAATGTGCCGGAAGACTTAAAGGGACGCTTTGACTTTTGTGTGGTTTCGCACGTTCTCGAGCATTCCGATGGCTTGATCAAGGCAGTTAAGAATTTACTTCAATTTTTGAAACCTGGCGGAATAGCCTACATCGTAGTGCCTGATAAGTGTCATCTTGTTGATGATGAATGGATGCAGGAGTATCCAATAGAGCACCATATTGATGAGCTTCGCAGTCCAGGTATTTATGATGTCGATCACGACCGAGACGCGTTGACCTCGTTAAATAATCATCCCGAGTTGCAGAATCCATCGGGAGATCATCAGGTTTTTCAAAATGATCCGGATGCGGATCTCGAAGACCGGTTCGCGGAGCCTGACTTTAGAAAGCTTCTTGTCGGGAATCCCGCTGACAACCCATATCGCTTTGCTATTCATAAGCACACTTATTCACCTCAGGGGTGGAACCGTTTTTTTGCCGACCTGCAAAAATTTATGGTTGACGAGTTTGACATAGTCGAGACACGATATGGCGCCGAAAGGCAAGATTGTCATTTTGTTCTTAAAAGGAAAACTGCCGTATCAGAGATTTCTTCACCACAATCCAGAAATGAAAAAGTCACCATTGGGATTTCTTACTATAAAAATTCTCGGCTCGTAGACAATCTGGAAATGGTCTTGCCTGAACTGATCCGTTCAGAGCGAATTTGGGCCATTATTCTGATCAACGATTCACCTGACGATTCTGCACTAAAGCATCGACTCGATATTCTTCGCGAAAAACCGAAAGTCCATGTCGTAGAAAATCCGGAAAATTACGGCTACACCAAAGCGATCAATCAGGCATATCGCTATGCAAAAGCGCACGGCACCAGCTTGGCGTGTATTAATTCCGACGTGCAGTTTACGATTGAGACGCTGGAGGAAATGGTCGCAGTCAGTCATCTCGATAATCAGATTGGATTTGTTTTTCCAAGAGCGGATTCTGATCCATTCTTTGGGATGGCCGGTGTTCTGAGTACGCACCCAGAGGCTCGAAGAAAAATCCTGCCGCGCTTTCAATTTACCCCAACAGCGGTCGGGTATTTTCTTTTTATCGCCAGCGTCGTTCTGGATCGGTTTGACGGATTCGATGAACTGTTTTCTCCAGGCTACGAAGAAGAAAATGATTTTATTCTCAGGGCCGGGGCCGTTGGATTTTGCGCTGCCCTAGCAAACTATGCTTTGGTGCAGCACGCGACTAGTACGAGTTTTTCGGAAAAAGCCTCGGAACTAAAAGAGAAACATCACCGCATACTCTTAGATCGCCATCCCTATTACTCGCGTTTGGTTCAGGATTACGAAAAATCCGAAGAATGGGCGCTTTATCAGACCCTCAATAAAACGCACCACCTAAACGACATTCTCGTTGACTGTTACGGGTTCCCGCCTGTTTTGAATGGAACGACTATTTACGCGCGAGACTTGATTTCCGCGCTAAATGATTGCAATGAGCGGGACTCGCGGGTAATAACGGTTTTTATTCGCGAAGATGTTTACGAGCTATTGAAATTGCATCATCTGACTAGGCTTCGCTTCTGTCACGATCCTGCCTCATTGAAGCCGCACTTCCATTTGCTCAGAGTGGCACAACCGTTCGAGCCCGAAATCCTTTACCGCGCCTTAAAAAATAGCGTTTGCTCGGTCAACATTTTTTTTGACACCATAGCTCAAGATATTCCGAGTCTTCGAAGTCCTCGGACTGAGGCAGTTTGGTATGACTTGACGCGTGTTTATCGAAATATCATATTCATCAGCGACGCGTCACGCCGCACCTTTAAGGCCCGCTATCCCATCAGAGGCGCTGGACTCCATGTAATTCACCCATCACTGGACGTTGCGGATTACGGACCTTTGGTTGAGATCAAAGCACCTGCTGAAGATGCGCGTGTGTTGGTCGTCGGAAATAAATTTCCGCATAAGGATATTGGATATACGTTGAATCTAATAGCTAACGAGGAGACGTTGGGGGCTATTAAATTTGACGCACTGACCGACTCTGCCGTTGAGCCTTCAGACCGTGTGGCTGTCTATAAATCCGGCAGCTTATCGCAAGAAGAAATTACTCGTCTATATTCTTCGTGCAAGTTGGTTATATATCCTTCATACTATGAGGGATTTGGTCTTCCCTTAATGGAGGCTCTGCACTTTGGCCGCCCGGTAATTGCGCGATATTCACCGCTGTACAGAGAGTTGCAGGAGTTGCTCGGACCAATTGCAACGAATATTCATCTCTATCGAAGCAAAAATGAGTTGATTGAGTTGCTGCGAAGTCCCCCAGTTTGGAAAGAGTTTGCGCCGACCTCGTATATGAATTGGGCGAATGTCGCCCGGAGAGTTCTTTCGGTGATAGACAACGGGGTCGAGAATTTCGATTTCTCGCAAAGAAGTGAGGCTGCCAGAATTGTTTTGAGCCGGAATTATCCTGCCGTTCCAGTCACGCTGCCTCCGATAGGGGAGGTCGCGGCTCCGGCGGCATCACCGGCCGAAGTTTTAATGATTAAGTTAGAGCGGCTCAGAGTTCGATTTCCACTTGGCTTCAGGGTTGCCCGATATTTTTATAGAAAATTATTGAAATGAGCTTTCGGCGGTTTGATTTGGAAAAAATAAGCGCCGGCGTTTTTTTTCTACTGGCTACATGGGTAGGCGTTTCGCTTCTCAGATGGATATGGCTTTATTGGAATGTTCTGCCTTTCTGGGATCAATGGACATTTCTTGCTGAGTATGCAGAACTTCGATCTAGCCTCCATCCGCGGTGGCTAGAGTTTCTCCTCGGACAACATAATGAGCATCGCATTTTTGTCGCGCGGCTTTTCCTGATCGCTGACCTAGAATTTTTTGGAGGAGGAAATAAAAGTCTTATTCTCGAAAATTTACTTGTCCAACTTCTGACTTGGGCGGCGCTATGCTGGCTTGTGTTGGCTCATTTGCGGAGTTTGTTTAGTAGGATTGCGGTCCTCTCTTTTGCATTTCTGGTTCTTTTTTCAGCGGGGCAGGTCGATAACTTTATTTGGGGATTTCAAATCCAATTTGTAGGCGTATATGCTGCGGCTATATTTGCTTGTCTTTCTGCAGTGAGAGGGTGGAATATTCGGGCGGGCTGCTTTGCGACCGTGGCTACACTAATGATGGCCAACGGAGTTTTTGTTTGGCCCGTATTAATGATCATTGCCCTTTTGCAAAAGAGGTCACGCTTCGTCGCGATCGCCTACGGAGCTGGGTTTTTAGTGTGTTTGGGCGCCTATTTGGTTGGCTACAAAAGTGTTGCTGGGCATAGTTCTTTGTCTTACGCGTTGGCGCACCCGCTTCAATTCTTTGAATACCTTTTGATTTACCTTGGTGGCTTTGCAAGCGCCGGGAATATGAATGTCGCTATTTTTTTTGGCGGCATCGAGTTGATTTTTCTTGGCATTCTTGTCTTACACGCTTGGCGACGGAGAGATTTTCAAGTCCGCGAATTTTGGGCGTTTCTCGGGGTTGCAGCCTTTGTACTTGGTTCGGCTCTTTTGACGACCGCTGGAAGATTGAGCTTTGGTGCGGATCAAGCGCTAGCAGGCCGATATGTGACACCTTCCAGTATTTTGCTGGTATGTGTTGTATTTGGCTGGTTGTGCCGTGTGCGCAAGGTTGAGGCAAATGGCTTCAGATATATTGTGACACCTGACGCGTATATCTCATATTTTGCTGTCTTGGCGGTCGCATTTATCGGTGTAAATCATTGGCATCATCGAGATGATCTTATCGGGCGGCATCAGCGTTTAAATATTGCGTCAGATGCAATTGCTGTTGATGCTCGAGACTCTCGGGCCTATGGCATGGCCTTTAGCGATATGCATTTGATAACGAAAGCTTCTGACTGGCTAAAAACGCGCAATCTGTCAATATTTTCAACACATCCCTGGTCCATGCTTGGCAGCAAAATTGGCGTTGACATTCCAATAGCTCCCGATGCGCGGTGTGTAGGCAATATAGATGTTGTTAAGCCTGTTTCGTCTGGAGACGGCAATCTTGCGACTTCGGTGCGAGGTTGGGGTTGGGACAGGCATGGCCAAATTAAGCCTTCCGCTGTATTGCTGGTAGACGCGGCAAATCGTGTTACCGGATTTGCGAGCGAAGAGGTCGCGCGAGCCGATGTTGCGTTGACTCTGGGACTGAGCAAGGCGAGCATGGCGGGATGGGCAGGTTTCAACGCCAACGGCACGCCTGTCGCTGCATATGGTTTGATAGAGGGTGCAACGCTGGCATGCAAATTATCACGTTTGTGAAACGCATTTAGGCTTCGCAATTTGGAGTTGCTAATGCTCTATTGCAGCTTTTACTAAATAGAAATTGAACATAATAAATGACACTTGAAAATCCATACGGACGACGAGTGATTGCTGTGGATCTTGATGGGACCTTAGTCCGTTCGGATTTGCTCGTCGAAAGCGTTTTTCTGTTGTTGAGATCCCGGCCATACCTCTTTTTTCGTTTAATTGGGTGGCTGTTGAGGGGGAAATCCTTTTTTAAAAGAAAAGTGGCCGATTTGGTTGCTCCTGCGGTGGGGACTCTGCCTTATAACCATTCTCTACTTGAATGGCTTGTTGAGCAAAAGGCTAGGGGCGCGCATTTGGTACTTGCCACGGCTTCAGAAATGCGGCTGGCAAGGCTCGTTGCTGATCATTTGGTAATATTCGATGAATTGCTGGCGACAGAGAATAAGAATCTTGCGTCTGAAAATAAGCGTGTGGCGCTAGTTGGACGGTACGGAGAGCAGGGTTTTGAGTACGTTGGAAACTCAAGTGCTGACTTAAAAGTGTGGCCCTCAGCAAAGGTTGCTCATGTAGTCAATCCTGAATTCGGAGTGCTTTCAAGGGCAAAAAAGATTGCACGCATTGGCGAGGTGATCGAGGATCGACCTAGCTATTTTCGAGTTCTTCAAAAATCGCTGCGTTTGCACCAATGGGCTAAAAATCTCCTGATTTTTATCCCCCTGTTTGCGGCGCACAAGGCCATGCAAATTCCCTCGCTGATAGATGGTGTTTTAGCATTTTTCTGCTTTGGCGTATGTGCGTCGAGCGTATATTTGCTGAATGACCTTTTGGATCTACAGGATGATCGCCAGCATCGAACTAAGAAGTTCAGGCCTTTAGCGGCAGGGACATTTCCGATTTTTCAGGCAATTCTTTGGATGCCTGCATTACTTGTAATTTCTTTCGGCGTGGCTCTATTTATGTTGCCGCTTCGATTCTCATTGATTTTGTTGACTTACTATGTGCTCACGCTGGCTTATTCCCTCTGGCTCAAACGCATAGTGATGCTCGATGTCGTGATGCTTGCGATGCTATACACGGTGCGCGTTGTGGCGGGGGCCGCGGCAATCATGGTCCCATTGACGTTTTGGATTTTGGCGTTCTGCATGTTCATATTTCTAAGTCTTGCATTCGTGAAGCGTTATACCGAGCTTCGTGATGCTAGGGAGAGAGGGCGGAAGGGCGCCGCACCTGGCCGAGGGTATGTTGTGCAAGACTTTGAATTGCTAGCTTCGTTAGGTGGCTCTGCCGGTTATTTGTCAGTGCTGGTGCTAGCGCTTTACATTAACGATGGTGCTTCTCAGGCTCTCTACAACCATCCGAAGTTGATGTGGGCGGCTTGTCCATTGTTGCTGTTTTGGCTCAGCCGTGTGTGGCTACTAGCGCATCGTGGTCAGATGCATGACGATCCGATCGTTTTTGCTTTGCGTGACAGAACCAGCCGATGTATTGGCGTTTTGTTCGCCTTGGTATTCATCTTGGCGGCCTTGTGAGCTTAGACGCATTGGCTTCGTGGGGAAGATACCCAAAGCATCCCCAGACTCCTCACCCAGTCTATTGGCCGGACGAACTTGAAGGAGCAATTGACGCTGCTGTTACGGCTCGCTCCACGAGAACGCTGGCGTTTGGATTGGGCCGTAGTTATGGCGATTCGTGCATGGCTGAGTCGGACCATGTGGTGGTGACGCGGGGGATGGATCGAATTCTGGCGGTGGATTGGGAGGAAGGGGTAGTCCGTGCACAAGCTGGCTTAACTCTTGCCGAATTGATCCGTGTTGCGTTGCCTCGCGGCTGGTTTCCTTCAGTTACCCCGGGGACTAAATTCGTAACGCTCGGGGGTGCTGTTGCCAATGATGTTCATGGAAAGAACCACCATGTCATGGGCACGTTTGGGAACCATGTGAAGCGCTTGAGAATTTACCGGACGGATGAAGGCATCGTAGAGTGCACGCCGAACCTTCGCAGCGAATTGTTCAATGCCACGATAGGAGGCCTTGGCCTGACTGGAATTGTGTTGGATGTCGAATTGCAGTTGAGGCCGGTCTCGTCAGCAAATTTGGCACAACGCAGCATTAAGTTCGGCGACCTCAATGAGTTCTTTGCTTTGTCGGCACAGTACGATGACCACCATGAATACGCGGTGGCTTGGGTCGATTGCATTGCGACCGGGAGACATACGGGGAGGGGGCACTACATCGTGGGAGATCATGCGAGAGATGGTCTGTTAGGCGAAGTGGACGTGTCAGCGAGGCGAATGCCATTCGACCCTCCGGTTTCACTCGTAACAGGACTGAGTCTGCGCGCGTTCAACACGCTTTATTACCATCGTCAGCGTCGCAAAAGCGTTGCATCCGTTGTCGGCTACGATTCTTTTTTCTACCCCTTAGACAAATTGCTGGACTGGAATCGTATTTACGGGCGCGCAGGCTTCCAGCAGTATCAATGTGTTGTGCCCGACACCAACGCACCTGACGCCATTAAGGCTGTATTAGCTCAAATCTCGACTAGTGGAACGGGCTCGTTCCTCGCCGTACTTAAGCGTTGCGGAAATGTGCCTTCACCAGGGTTGCTTTCCTTTCCGCTACCGGGGGTTTCGTTGGCGCTCGATTTTCCGCAGAAAGATGCTGTCAACAAGAAATTGTTTTCGCGGCTTGATGCACTGGTACACGAAGCAGGTGGACGCCTTTATCCGGCAAAGGACGCACACATGGGTTCAACTTACTTCCAGCAGGCCTATCCTCAATGGACACAGCTAGAAGCGCTTCGCGATCCGCGTTTGATGTCGCGCTTTTGGCACCGTGTAACCCAATAATCGATCTTTATGGACAATAAAAATATTCTGATCATCGGCGCTACATCGGGTATCGCCGAAGCGGTTGCGCGTCGCTATGCAGTTCAAGGCTGTAATTTGGTGCTAGTGGCACGCAGCCCGCAAAAACTAAATATTATTGCTGCCGATCTCATTGCTCGCGGTGCAGGTAGCGTGGGCGTATACGTTTGGGACGCAGACGATGTAGCTCTGGTGCCTGATGTGGCAGCATTTGCATGGGGAGCCCTAACGACCATTGACGTCGCATTGATTGCCCATGGTACTTTGCCAGATCAGCAGCGGGCTGTGGATGACCTTTCCTATGCTACGGAGCAGTTTCGTGTAAACGGTGAGAGCGCTGTGCTTTGCATGTTAGCCCTATCGGCACGATTTGAAGCGCAACGCAAAGGCACACTGGCCGTAATCGGGTCGGTAGCCGGTGATCGCGGAAGGCCTAGCAATTATCTCTATGGCGCTGCAAAAAGCGCGGTAGAAGCCTGCGCATCGGGGCTGCGCGCCAAGCTTTTCAGAAGCGGTGTGAACGTGCTCCTCATCAAGCCTGGTTTTGTCGCCACTCCCATGACTGCTGGGCTGAACCTGCCCGCAAAGCTGACGGCTACCGCCGAACGGGTTGCGGAAAACATCACCAGTGCCATTGAGGGCAGGGCCGGGATTCTCTACACCCCATGGTTCTGGCGTTTCATCATGTTGATCATCCGCCAAATACCGGAGCCGATCTTCAAACGACTCAAGCTGTAGTGGGTCTTGTGGCCGATCCTATTGTGAAAATTGACCTGAATGAAAGTTTGAGCATGAAAGTAGTTTTGCCCGGCGGAGCTGGATTGGTGGGGCAGAATCTCGTCGCCCGACTTAGGGCGAAGGGATACACCGACATCGTTGTTATCGACAAGCACGAAGCCAATTTGGCGATTCTCAAGAGGACCCAGCCCGACGTGGTGGTCGAGCTTGCCGACGTTGCGAAACCAGGCACGTGGTCGCAACACTTTGACGGAGCCGATATCGTCGTCATGTTGCAAGCCCAGATCGGGGGCATCGACTATCAGGAGTTCGTCGACAACAACATGACGGCTACCGAACGCATTCTGGAAGAGGTCCGTAAGAACACCAGCGCTCGGCTTATCCATATCAGCTCTTCAGTGGTCGAGTCGGTAGCAGACGATTTCTATACAAATACTAAAAAAGATCAAGAGAAAATCGTGATCGACAGTGGTATTGAATGCCCAATCCTACGCCCGACACTGATGTTCGGCTGGTTCGATCGCAAGCATTTGGGCTGGTTGTCGCGCTTCATGGCTAGAGTGCCGGTGTTTCCTGTACCGGGCGACGGAAGATTTATGCGGCAGCCTTTGTATGTGGGCGACTTCTGCAATGTGATCATCAGTTGCATGGAGCGTGATATTCGCACCGGTGTGTTCAATATTTCCGGCCACGAGCAGGTCGACTACATCGACATCATTCGCCAGATCAAACGCGTGACGCATGCCAAAGCGAGGATTGTGAAGATTCCATACGGACTCTTCTACGCGCTGCTCTGGACGTGGTCGCTGTTCGACCGAAACCCGCCCTTCACCACGCAACAACTGCAGGCGCTAGTGGCAAAAGACGAGTTTGAGGTGATTGACTGGCCTAGCATTTTCAATGTGCGCTCAACGCCGTTCGAGGAAGCGATCTACGAAACCTTCAATGATCCGGTCTACGGCAAGATCGCACTGGAGTTCTGAGATGACCTTGCAACAACAACGCATTGCCGTTCTCGGCGCCGGGCCGATGGGCTTGGCGGTGGCCTACCAGTTAGCACTTGATGGCCACAAGCCCGTCGTTTTTGAGGCAGACAACCGTGTCGGTGGCATGACGGCCGCCTTCGATTTCGGCGGCTTGCAAATCGAGCGCTACTATCACTTCCATTGCATCTCGGACGCAGCCTTTCTGCAGGTTTTAGAGGAACTTGGGCTGGGGGAGCGCATGCATTGGGTGGCGACCAAAATGGGCTACTGGTATCAGAGCCGTCTGCAGCCTTGGGGCAACCCGATGGCTTTGCTCAAGTTCAAGGGATTGAGCCTCGTTGCCAAGTTCCGCTACGGCTTGCACGCGTTCCTGTCGACCAAGCGCAATGACTGGAAGCCCCTCGACAATGTCGAGGCAACGGGTTGGATTCGTCGCTGGGTTGGTGCTGAAGCGTACGAAGTGCTGTGGCGGCGTCTGTTCGACTACAAGTTCTACGATTACAGCAGCAATCTCTCCGCAGCGTGGATCTGGAGCCGCATTCGCCGGATTGGAAGATCTCGCTATAGCCTGTTCAAGGAAAAATTGGGCTATCTGGAAGGCGGGTCCCAGACGCTGCTCGATGCACTCAAGACTGCAATCGAAGTGCGGGGTGGTGAGATCAGGCTTTCGTCGCCGGCGCTCCAGGTCGTGATCGAGGAGGGGCGCGTTCGAGGGGTTCGGACCGAAGCCGGCTTTGAGGCTTTCGAAAAGGTGATCAGCACCATACCTTTGCCTTACGTGCCGCGTCTGATGCCGGACCTTCCGCCCGCGATGCTGGCACAGTTTGCAGCATTGAAAAATATTGCAGTGGTGTGTGTGATCGTTAAGCTGAGGAAGCCGCTCACGGAAAATTTCTGGCTCAACATCAACGATCCAGAAATGGACATCCCTGGCTTAGTCGAATATAGCAATCTGCGCCCACTCGATCCGCATGTGCTGTACGTTCCGTTCTACATGCCAGGAGAGCACGCCAAGTACCAAGAGTCAGACGATGTCTTCCTCGATAAGGTGCGACGTTATTGCATGAAGATCAATCCCAGCTTGGTCGAACAGGATTTCATCGACATGCGAGCAAGTCGATATCGATACGCGCAGCCCATCTGCGATCCGGGCTACCTCGACAGGTTGCCACCAGTCGCGCTTCCAGTCGCTGGGCTGTGGGTTGCCGACACGTCGTACTACTACCCTGAAGACCGCGGCATTTCGGAGAGCATCGGCTTCGGGCGTGAACTTGGCAAGTCCGCTGCTGCGGCGACGCTGTCCGCATGACACCCCAGTTCCTGCGCTTTCTGATAGCGGGGGGGATTGCTGCCGCCGCGAACTACGGCTCGCGTTTTGTGTTCAGTCAGTGGCTTGGTTACGGTGTCTCGATAGTGCTTGCCTATCTTGTTGGCATGGCTGTCGCGTTCGTGCTCATGCGCCAGCATGTATTCGATGCGCACCAACGTGCACTAGGTCCCCAGGTGGCCAAGTTCGTCGCGGTCAACATATTGGCGGCGTTGCAGACCCTCTTGATTAGCCTTCTGTTGGCGCGTTGGCTGCTCCCGCACTTCGGCGTGGTCAATCAAGCAGAGGCCATTGCGCATCTGGTCGGTGTATTAGTGCCCGTGGTCACCAGCTATTTTGGTCATCGACTGCTGACGTTCAGGTGAGCGGCATGCCTTCTCGAAATGGCTTGCCCAGCAGAATCCTCGACGCAGGTTTCGTACGGTGGCTAGCGATCTTTGTGCTCGTCGGCGCTGCGATCTACCTGGGTGGCATGGTCTGGGGCGGTTGGACGCATGTGGCCGGGGCATTCGTTCGACTCGGCCCGCTGCCGCTATTGCTGGCCGCGGCAGTCGCGAGTCTCGCGTATCTTGTTCGCTTCTATCGCTGGCATTTGATTCTGCAATGGATGGGCAGTGATGTTCCTATGAGGGCAAATCTCGGCATATACCTGTCGGGGTTGGCTTTGACGGCTTCGCCTGGCAAGGTGGGCGAACTCATGCGCACCGTCTTATTGTCGCCGTTCGGGGTGTCTTCCCGGAGGAGCCTAGCTGCATTTCTTGCAGACCGACTATCCGATGTGATTGGCGTGTTATTTCTCGGCGTGATGGCAGGGTGGATGAATGGCGAACTGTCGCCCTACCTCACAACCGTATTGATATTGTTGCTAGCGGGTAGCTTCGTGTTTCGCGGTCTGATCCAACATGCGTCGCTATGGGCAAGCGTTTCTGGGTTTCTGGCGCGGCGCGAGAATCGGTGGGGCAGCTTTGCTGCGGATGCTGCACTTGAATGGAATCGCGTCTGGTCGTTGCCCCATGTGCTTCTGTTTTCAGCCGTGGCCACCATCGCGTATGGGATTCAGGCGCTGGTGTTTGCTGGGCTTTGCCGCGCACTAGGGCTAGAACTACCACTGCTTCGTGCGATCGAGATATTTGTCTCCGCCACGCTGCTAGGTGCGGCCAGTGGCATGCCGGGGGGCTTGGGTGCCATGGAGGCTGCGTTGGTGGCGCAACTCATGAATCAGGGGGGCAGCAACGCCCTTTCAATCACGGCGGCAATCGCTACCCGACTGGTCACGCTGTGGTTCGGGGTGCTGATCGGTCTGGGCTCGTTGTTGACCGTCGTAGCGCGTCTTAAGACGCTCGTAGCAAGCCAAAAGGCGGACAAGCTCCCCGCTGAGATACCCAACTCAGAATGAGTGACCTTCAGTGTTGCGCCGCAGGTCGGCCTCAACCATCATGGTGCACAGCTGCTCCAGAGTTGTCGTGGGTTCCCAGCCCAGCTTTTCCTTGGCTCGGGAAGGGTCGCCAATGAGAAGTTCCACCTCCGCAGGGCGGTAGAACTTTTGATTGACGCGCACGAGAGTCTTGCCAGTCTTGGTATCGATGGCTACCTCGTTCTCCTCAGACCCTTCAAATCGAAGTTCATAGCCTGCGGCCTTAAAGGCCATATCGACAAACTCCCGGACTGTTTCCGTGCGGTTCGTGGCGAGGACATAGCTATCAGCCTCCTCCACCTGCAGCATGCGCCACATTCCTTCGACATATTCCTTGGCGAAGCCCCAGTCCCGCTTGGCGCCCATATTGCCCAACTCCAGCACATCGATCTTGCCGAGCTTGATCTTCGCAACCGAATCGGTGATCTTGCGCGTCACGAATTCCCGGCCGCGCAGTGGACTTTCGTGATTGAAAAGAATCCCGCTGCAACCGAAGATCCCGTAGCTCTCGCGATAGTTGATCGTCATCCAGTGGGCAAAGAGCTTGGCGACGCCATAGGGGCTTCGAGGATAGAACGGCGTGTCTTCCTTCTGCGGGATAGCCTGCACCTTGCCGAACATTTCCGAAGTCGATGCTTGATAGAACTTGATCTGGCGATTCGTCAGACGGATCGCTTCTAGCAAGTGGAGTGCTCCCATGCCAGTGATCTGCGCCGTGGCATCGGGTTGATTGAAACTTACACCCACAAAACTTTGCGCCGCCAGGTTGTACACCTCATCGGGCGCAGCGTCCTTGATCAGGGTGAGCGAACTGCCCAGATCAGTGAGGTCGTATTCCACAAGATGAAGGTCCGGGTTGTTCTGGATGCCCAACTCTTCAATGCGCCAAAAGTTGACGGAACTGGTGCGGCGATAGGTGCCATAAACGATATAGCCCTTGCTCAGCAGGAGTTCGGCGAGGTAGGCCCCATCTTGCCCAGTGATGCCAGTCACTACAGCGCGTTTTTTCATGGTTTAAGTGATATCAGTTCGAGGGAGGGTGTATTGTGCCCCAGCGGTCCGCCCCGGCTCTCAAGTGGTCAGGTCCTCGAGTCCTAGCCCTACTACACTGTTTGAAGACAGACAGGGCACAACGATCCCACGAGATCGCCATGACGCATGGACAAGAACAAGTTGATATCTGCTTTGATACGCTGGAACGTACATAGTGTCGCCAAAGGGGTTTGGTGGCTCATCACCCCTTGGCGAATGAAACAACGGTTGCATTTTGTCCGGGAGCGGCAAGAGGCCAAGGCGGCGCAGGACGCCATCAATCGTCTGTTCGACAAGGAAAAGCTAGGAGTAGTGGCTGCTGGGCAGCGCCGGAGGGCTTCAACGACAGACTTGTTTGATCTGAAGGCCGTTGCTAGCGCGGTCGGCATCGGAACGGATCTGATCTCTTGGACGCCAGTGTTACCCGGCGCCGTTGACGACCGCTCAGCCGCAGCTCGTTTCTGTATCGACCTCCTACGTGCTCGCGCAGAGCTGCGCAGGCAATTTCCTACTGCCCTGTCCAGTGGGTCGAATGGGGCGTTCGCGCATTGGATCTTAGACGCTGGCGGTCGTGAACTCGGTTTGTCACACGCCGCGCAAAAGCGGATAGTCGAATTGCTTAGCAGCGACTTTGCTGCGCGTGCGCGCCAAGCATTCCTGACGGCCGACGAGGTGAGGGCAGTTCTGCCTCACGGACTGACTCCAGTGGGACAAATCGGGTTGTTTGAGTGGTTCATTCGGCGTAGTCGAAAGGCTGCCGATCTTAGTCTTGAGGAGGTCTGGTGGCTTTTTCTTCAGGCGTCAGAGGATCCCGTGCGAGAACTGCACGAAGCGTTTCGATTCACTCCCCATTGGCAGCAGTTGTTTCCGGATGGGTTGACGGTTTTTGGTCGAGATCAGTTTGCCGCCTGGTTTTCGCATACGTACGGAACCGACGCAGATTGGGCTGACCCTTCGAAGTGGCCGTTGTCAGATGAGCCGGCGACTGACTTGCGCATCGGCTATTGGGCCCACGAGGCGTGGAGGGATGTCTGGCCGCGCGCCTTGATTGATGCTGATCAGGCAAAGCTATGGATTGAGTGGCTTGGTTCCTCAGCCTCGCCGATCTCCGAGCCATCCCGGCGCTGGTGTCGATCGCTTTCTACAGATCGGATTAGCGCTGAATTGACGGCACCGGGCGTAAACATCCTAGGCCATTTCTGTTACCCGTCAGGCTTGCAGGTTTCAGTGCAGTCGCTGACCAACGCACTGATCCTCAACGGAGTGCCGTTATCTCTGCGTGACGTGAAGATCGATGATAGGGATGAGCCAAAGCACGCGCACTTCCATGGCATGGAGGCGTACGACACAACAATTCTTCATGTGCAGCCGGAGCCGCACTTTAGGCGTGCGTATGAGCGTGCCGGCCTTGCACCACGGTTGCCTCGTAGCTACAGGGTCGCGTATTGGTACTGGGAGTTCGAATCGATACCTCAGTGGTGGGAGGAGTTGGCAGAGCACGTTGACGAGATATGGACCGCAACAGAGTTCATCGCTCAAGGAATACGTAAAAGATTCCGGAAACCTGTAAGGGTGCTAATGCCAGGTGTCTGCCTTGCCCCTTATACAAAGCGTAGCCTTGAGCACTTTGGGCTGGATTCAAGCCGCTACACGTTTCTTTTTACCTTCAATATGATGAGTGTGATGGAGCGCAAGAATCCGCTGGGATTGATTCGGGCATTTCGTATGGCCTTTAGCCCAGACGAACCAGTGTCATTAGTGCTCAAGAGTTCGTTTGGAGACCGTCACCCAGAGCAATTACAACAACTGCACGTCGCGGCGGCTGGGGCTTCCATCCGCGTAATTGACGAGATGTACAGTTCGGACGAAGTCCTTTCGCTGATGGATGCCTGCGATGCGTATGTCTCGTTGCACCGCAGTGAAGGCCTCGGGCTGACGATGGCCGAGGCAATGCTGATGGGCAAGCCGGTGATTGCAACACGCCATTCGGGTAACGTTGACTTCATGGATGATGCCAACAGCTTGCTCGTGGATCGCGAGCTTGTTCCACTGGGGCGCGATATCCCCCCCTATGGTGCTGAGCTTGAGTGGGCGAACCCTTCTGAGGCCCACGCTGCACATCTAATGCGTAGGCTATATGAGAATCAGACGGAGGCAAAAAAGTTGGGGCAAGCCGCCATGCAGAGCGCAACTGCAAGGCTGTCGTTGAAGCTTGCGGGCCAACGCATTGCGTGCCGGCTCGAAGAGATCAAGCAGATCCGCGCTGATGCTCAAGACGACGCGAACCGGGTGTAGAACTAGCGCTCGACTATTCGCCCATGTTCAAGATGAATCACTCGATTGCATTCCTTGGCGATGAGGTCTGGCGAGTGCGACGCAAGCACAAGAATGCCCGACTTTGAGACCACATCTCTCATCCTTTTCTCAGCCTTCTCCGTAAACTCTGCATCCCCTACGGACAGCCATTCGTCCATGAGCAAAATGTCCGCCTCGACACTGGTGGAGATTGAGAATGCCAAGCGCATCATCATGCCCGTCGAGTAAGTTCGCACTGGCATATTCACGTATTCGCCCAATCCGCTGAACTCACAGATGTCTGGCGTCAGTCGATCGATATCCCGCTTGCTCATTCCCATCACGAGTCCCCGCAGCATGATGTTTTCGACGCCGGTGGCATCCATCTCGATGCCAAGTGATGGATCGATCAAGCTGGCGACGGAGCCCTGTCGCGCAAATTCTCCCGAGGAAGGTTCGTAAACACCGGCCAGCGTGCGCAGCAACGTCGACTTGCCCGCGCCGTTGTGACCTATCAAGCCGAGCCTGTCACCACTTTTCAATTCGAGGTTGATGTCGCTGAGCGCTTGCACAACCGTCACGCCGGTTTCCTTGCCGAACCTTCCACCGGTCACGGAAGCGGCGAGCGTCTTCTTAAGTGAATTGGCGCCAGCTCCGTAAATCGGAAAGTTAACGGCGACGTTTTTGAGAGAAATGAATGCCATGGATCAAAGCCAATAGACGACGCGACGGCGATATTTTGAGAACAGCACTGTGGCAGCGACCAGACAGAGCACAGTCCACATCAGGATGCCCAGCCAACTGTGAATATGCGCGACGCCGCCCATTAAAGGGGTGCGAAGCAGATCCAGCATCTGCGCCAGTGGATTCCACAACACATACTTTGCGCGCCCTGGAAGGCTTTCGGGCAACCAAAACACGGGGGTTAAGAACATCAGCATCTGCATCACGCTGGTGACGATCTGCGTGACGTCACGGTAGCGCGTGCAGATTAGCCCCAGCAAAAGTCCTAGGGCATGCGCGTTGATGATGAGGATGAAGAAAGCTGGCACGATGAGCAGCACTGACCACGACAGCGAAATTCCTGCCCACAGCGCCACCGGGATGTAGAGCACGATCTGATGTGCGAACTGAATCAGGTTGCGCGCCAAGCTTCGCCAGACGAACAGACTGATCGGGAAGTAGCCCTGCTTAAGGTAGTTTGAAGACCCCACAAATGCGTTGCAGGCGTCGGTCACCACACTAGAAAAGAATGCCCAGAAGATGATGCCAAGTGCCAAATGCGGAAAGAACCTGGACAGTTCGGTGCCAAACAGAGAACTGTAAAGAGGGCCCATGCCGCCGATCATCAACCCCATGCTTAATGTGAGCCAGATTGGGCCGAGCATCGAGCGGCGATAACGTAACACGATGTCGAACCACGCGAGAGTCCACCAGATGTCGGTGCGGCGGGTACCCTGCCACCAGTCGGCCAGGGCGCTACGATGTAAATTTGAATGGACTTGGCTCATGTGCGCCCGTAGGTGTCTGCGAGACGGACGATGTCGTCTTCGCCCAAATACCCGCCGCACTGGACTTCGATGAGAACGAGTTCATCTTCGCCGGTGTTGGTTAGGCGGTGTTTTTCTCTCAAGGGAATGTAGCGGTACTGCCCGGGGAAGGTCTCGTACTCGACCTCTCCGATCTGCACGAGTGCCTGACCCTGTACCACCACCCAGTGCTCGGCACGTTCGTGGTGGTATTGCAGCGAGAGCGCCTCACCGGGCCTGACCGTGATGCGCTTGACCTTGTAGCCTTCTTCCTGCTTGAGCGAAGTGTACGTGCCCCAAGGGCGGTGAACCAGCGTGGGTTGATGAACGGTGTCGTGCTTGCGGGCCTTGAGCGCGTTCACCACCTGCTTGACCTTTTGCGCGCTGTCCTTGTGCAGCACCAGCAAGGCGTCCGGTGTGTCGACGACCACCAGGTCGTGGACGCCGACGACCGCCACCACCTTGGGCCCGAAACTCTCCACCTGTACGTGCGTGCCCGTGGTGTCGAGCGCCACCACGTCGTCGGGCAGCGTGTTGCCGCTGGCATCTGGAATGAGTGCGTTGGACACGGCGGGCCATGAACCCACATCGCTCCAGCTGAACTTGGCCGGGACGACATGAACGTTCGAGGCACGCTCCATCACCGCGTAGTCGATGCTGATGTCCGGCTGCAGGCCGAACGCATGCAACTCGAAATTGACGCAGTTGCCCGAGGCCTTGGAGGCCTCCAAGGCGGCCCTTGCCGAACGGATCACTTCCGGCGCGTGTTCTTCGAGCGCCGCGATGATGGCGTCCGCCGTGAAGGCGAACATGCCGCTGTTCCAGTAGTAACGGCCTGTTGCCAGGTAGCCCTGGGCCGTTTCGAGGTCGGGCTTTTCGACGAAGCGCTTGACACCCTGGCTCTCGCGCGAGACATGCTCGACTTCGATGTAGCCGAATCCTGTGTCGGGACTGGTGGGACTTACGCCAAACACGACGAGCTTGCCTTCCTGCGCCAGGCGGAAGGCTTCGCTTGCGCTGGCCACGAAGGCGTGCACGTCCGGCACCAGGTGGTCTGCGGAAAGAACCAGCATCACCGTGTCCCCGCTGAACTGGCGTGCGCACTGAAGGGCCGCCAGCGCGATCGCCGGACCCGTGTTGCGTCCCTTGGGTTCGAGCAGAAAGGACGTGGCCGGCGGATCGGGCATCTGCTGGAGCACGTCGCGGGTCAGAAACAGATGGTCCTTGTTGGTTACGATCATCAGGTCGCCCGTGCCGCAGGCTTGGCCGCGCTCGATGGCTTGCTGGAGCAGCGTGGAGTCTCCGATCTTCATGAACGGCTTGGGGAACGCCTGGCGCGATGCAGGCCAGAGCCTGGAGCCGGCGCCTCCCGAGAGCACCACTGAGAGCAGCCTCATTGTTTTCCTTTTGCTTGTTGACCCGGCCAATTTTACGGGCAGCTCCTGCCGCGGGCGGCGCGGGCCCCCCACCTGCGCAGACGCGGCTTGGCCGGGGCTGTTGCGAAGATAATCGCCGGGCGGCGCCATCTCACGAGCTTTGCCGCTGTCTGTTTCCTTTCCCGACCCAAAGTTTCGTTTCACCCGCCTCGCGGGTCGCAATCCATGCATGCTATCTACCGATTTCTTGTTGCTCTGGCCGCCTTCGGGAGGGGCCCGGGGTTGATGGGGCGCGTGCAGCGGGCCTGGCGCATGTTCAAGAAATCAGGCTGGCCGGGCATTCGCTGGGAGATGGGGCGGCGCATTGGCGGCTACAACAATTACACAACCTGGGTGCGCCGCTACGACACGCTGACCCCCGAGAGCCGCAACAGGATCGCCCAACGCGCGGCTGCCCTGGAAGGCCAGCCGCTCATCTCGGTCGTGATGCCTACGTACAACCCCAACCCCGCATGGCTGCGCGAGGCCATCGAGTCAGTGCGCGCCCAGATCTACCCGAACTGGGAACTCTGCATCGCAGACGACGCGTCGCCCTCGGCTGAGGTGCGCGCTATCCTCAAGTCATATAGCGAGAGCGACCCGCGCATCAAGGTTGTGTTCCGCCTTCAAAACGGCCACATCTCGGCCGCCTCCAACAGTGCGCTCGAACTGGTTTCCGGCCGCTGGGTGGCGCTCATGGACCATGACGACCTGCTGCCCGCCGACGCGCTGTTCTGGGTGGCCGACTGCATAGCCGCGAATCCCGGCGTGCAGTTGATCTACTCAGACGAGGACAAGGCCGACGAAAGCGGCTTCCGTTTCGGCCCCTATTTCAAGCCCGACTGGAACGTCGATCTTTTCCGCTCGCAGAACATGTTCAGCCATCTGGGCGTGCTTTCGACGGAACTGATGCGCTCTGTGGGCGGATTCCGTGTGGGAATGGAGGGGTCGCAGGACTGGGATCTGGTGCTGCGCTGCATGGAGCGCGTCGAACCCGGACAAATCAAGCACATCCCCCGCGTGCTGTATCACTGGCGCGTGCACAGCGAGAGCACCGCCCGCTCCATGAGCGCCAAGCCGTACGCGGCAATAGCTGGAGAGCGCGCGCTGAACGAACACTTCCAGCGCACCGGCGTGCGCGCTACGGCCGAGCACCTCGACTTCGGCTACCGCGTGCGTTACGCCTTGCCCGATGTCTTGCCGTTGGTTTCGGTGATCATTCCCACGCGCAACGCGCTGAGGCTCACGCGCCAGTGCGTCGAGTCGATCCTTTCGAAGACCACCTACTCGAACTACGAAATCATCATCGTCGACAACGGCTCCGACGACCCCGCCACGTTGGCTTGGTTCAAGCAGATTGCCGCCGAAAAGCCGAATGTGCGCGTGCTGCGCGACGATCGCGATTTCAACTATTCGGCGTTGAACAATGGTGCAGTTCCGTCTGCAAACGGCGAACTCCTGGCGCTGGTCAACAACGACATCGAGGTCATCACGCCGGACTGGCTGAGTGAAATGGTCAGCCTGGCGGTGCAGCCGGGCGTGGGTGCGGTGGGGGCACGGCTCTGGTATCCGAACAGGACGCTGCAGCATGCGGGCGTTATCTTGGGCATCGGCGGCATTGCCGCGCACGCGCACCGAGGCATGCCTGTGGGCCGCGAAGGCTATGCAGGCCGTGCAGCGCTGATCCAGTCGTTCTCGGCAGTCACCGCGGCATGCCTGGTGATCCAGAAGCAGCACTACCTGGCGGTGGGCGGGCTCGACGAAGTGAACCTCAAGGAGTCCTTCAACGACATCGATTTCTGCCTGCGCCTGCGCGAGGCCGGTCTGCGCAATGTCTGGACACCCTACGCCGAGCTATTCCACTACGAGTCCGCGACGCGCTCCAAGAACATGTCCCCGAAACGGCAGGCGCAATTCCAGGAAGAGTCCGCCTACATGCACAAGCGCTGGGGCGCCCTCATCCAGAACGACCCCGCCTACAGCCCCAACCTCATGCTCGCCCGCGAAGACTTCAGCTACGCCTGGCCCCCTCGCGTGCCTCCGGCCTGATGACGCCAGACATTTCCGTCGCCCTCTGCACCCGCAACGGCGCGCGCTACCTGCCCGCGCAGATCCGCAGCATCTGCACGCAGGAGCCCTTGCCGCGCGAGATCATCGTGTCCGACGACGGGTCGTCCGACGACACGCTGGCCGTCGTTCGCGACACGATCGCACTGTGCGGCGTGGCGGACCGGATCGCGCTGCGGGTGTTCAGCAACACGCCGCCGCTGGGCGTGACGCGCAATTTCGAGCAGGCCGTGCGCGCCTGCAGCCATGCGCTCATCGTGCTGTGCGAC
>Ga0157370_10002227_pt1 | contig 23608 bp, 21 predicted proteins | sample C35metaG_FD_113463 | JGI IMG/M metagenome (GOLD analysis project Ga0157370, IMG submission 113463) | Corn rhizosphere microbial communities from Kellogg Biological Station, Michigan, USA - C3-5 metaG | ecosystem: Host-associated > Plants > Roots > Rhizosphere > Soil | place: USA: Michigan...
AATCCGGAGATCGAGATGAGGAGGAATTTCTTGCGCCCGAGCGTATCGGCGAAGTAGCCCGTGAGGGGCATCATGATCGCGGAGGACACGAGGTAGCTCGTGAGCACCCAGCTGATCTGGTCGGTGGTGGCGCCCAGCTGGCCCGCCATGTGCGGCAGCGCCACGTTCACGATCGTGGTGTCGAGCACCTGGATCAGCGTCGCGGACATGACCGCGAGCGTGATCATCAGGCGCTCGCTCCCGGTGGGCAGCTCGTGATGCGCTCCCTCTCCCCCGGGAGCGGGCCGGGGAGAGGGTGCCGTGGTGCTGCTCATCTCACTCGTCCATCGCCACCGCCACCAGCACGCTGCAGCGCACGCGCTCGAGGAGCGATTCCTCGTCCGACTCGCTCCACCAGCGCGCGAGGCGGCTGCGGTGCCGGTGGCCGACGACGATCAGGTCCGCGCCGATGCGCTGCGCGGTCGCGGAGATGCAGTCCGCCGCGTTGCCGTACTCGAGCGAGCCTTCCGCCTCCACGCCGCACTCCTTCAGCCGCGCGACGCCCTCGTCGAGGATCGCCTGCGCGCGCTCGTCCTCGCACCGAGCGAGCTCGGGCGTGACGCCTTCGGGAATCGCGGACGAGAGATAGCTCTGGCAGATCGCGAGCAGGTACGTCTCGCTCTTCATGCAGAACGCCACGTCGGCCCCGAGGCGAAGCGCCCTGCGGCCTTCCACGGTGCCGTCGTAGGCGAGCAGGACCTTGCGGAACATGGCTACGAGGGCTTGTCGACCTTCACGGTCGCGCTGGTGCCGATGCGCAGCGGATGCTGCGGGTCCGGATCCTCGATTCGCACGCGGACCGGAACGCGTTGCGTCACCTTCACCCAGTTGCCGGTGGCGTTCTGCGGCGGGAGCAGCGAGAACGCCGAGCCGCTTCCACCGGCCACGCTCTGCACCACGCCGTGGAAGACGTGGTTCGGGTACATGTCCGATTCGATGGTCGCATGCTCGCCCGGCCGCACGTCCACGAGCTGCGTCTCCTTGAAGTTGGCGTCCACCCACCACTCGTCGTTCGCGATGATCACGAACAGCGGCTGTCCGGGTTGCACGCTGTTGCCCGGGCGCAGCGTGAAGTTGGCGATCATGCCGGTCGCCGGCGCGACGAGGCGCGTGCGATCGAGGTTGAGCTGCGCCTGCTCGACCGCCGCGGCCGCCGCCTGGATCGCCGCGTTCTCGTCGCCGGTGCGCCCGAGCGCGCTCTTCGCCTTCGCGACGTCGGCCTCGGCGGCCCGCGTCGCCGCCTGCGCGGTGGTGTAGCCGGTGCGCGACTGCTCCGCCGCCTGCGGCGAGATGAAGCCGCTCTTCACCAGCGCCTCGTTCCTCTCCCAGGTGCTCTTCGCGTTCGCCTCCTCGGCGCGGCGCTGCGCGAGCACCGCCTCGGCCGAAGCGACGCCCGCGCCTTCCTGCGACACGTTCTGGCGCGCGAGCTCGAGGTTCGCGCGCGCCTGGTCGAGCGCGATGCGGTAGGGCTGCGGATCGATCTGGAAGAGCGCATCGCCCTGCTTCACGCGCTGCTGGTCGCGCACGAAGACCTGCGATACGGGGCCCGCGACCTGCGCGGCGATCTCGACCTGGTTCGCGCCGACGTAGGCATCGTCCGTCGAGACGAACCGGCTTTGTTCCATCCACCATCTCGCCGCGAACAACGCCGCGACCACGACCACCACCGCGATGATGATCCACTTGAGCCGCTTGCCGCGCGGACGCCCGCGGCGCGCGGGCGGCGCGGCGGGCGGCGCGGGAGCGTTCGTATCGGGAGAGGTGGCGGCGGCCATCGACGCTTCTGACAGCCGCTGCTCGCATTGATTCGCACGCTCCGGGGCTTCCTCGATTCCTACCGACTCGACGCCGGATCAGGAATCGTTGCCGCGGCGTTGACGGCCGCTCACGCCCGCTTCACTTCGAAAGCTTGTCGAACAGGCCCACCGGCACGGGGAACACGATCGTCGAGGCCTTGTCGCCGGCGATCTGCGTGAGCGTCTGAAGGTAGCGAAGCTGCATCGCCTCGGCGCGGCGCGAGAGCGTTTCCGCCGCCTGCAAGAGCTTCTCGGAGGCCTGCAGCTCTCCCTCGGCATGGATCACCTTCGCGCGCCGCTCGCGCTCGGCCTCCGCCTGCCGCGCGATCGCACGCACCATCGATTCGTTCAAGTCCACGTGCTTGATCTCGACGATCGACACCTTGATGCCCCATGCGTCCGTCTGCATGTCGAGCGCGTGCTGGATGTCGACGTTGAGCTTCTCGCGCTCGGCGAGCAGCGTGTCGAGCTCGTGGCGGCCGAGCACCGCGCGCAGCGTCGTCTGCCCGAGCTGCGAGGTCGCCGCGAGGAAGTCCACCACCTGGATGATCGCCTTCGCGGGATCCACCACGCGGAAGTACACCACCGCGTTCACCTTGACCGAGACGTTGTCGCGCGTGATCACGTCCTGCGGCGGCACGTCGAGCACGACCGTGCGCAGGTCCACGCGCACCATCTGCTGGATCACCGGCACGAGGAAGAAGAGTCCCGGTCCCTTCACGCCCGCGTAGCGCCCCAGCTGGAACACCACCGCGCGCTGGTACTCGCGCAGCACGCGCACCGACCACAGCGCGAGCACGACGACGAGGATCACGATGCCTGCGGCGAAGTCGAAGATCATGTCCGTCCTCCCTGTTGTTCGTGTCGGACCACGTCGAGCGTGAGCCCGTGCATGCCGGTCACCTTCACGCGCTCGCCCTTGCGCAGCGGCTCGCGGCTCCTCACGCGCCAGGTCTCGCCGTGCAGGTGCGCCCAGCCCTCGCCGGAAAAATCGTCGAGCACCTCGCCGGTAGTGCCGATGAGCTCCTCGCGCCCGGTCACGACGGGCCGCCGGCGCGAGCGCACCAGCACCCCCATGACGAGCGCGAGGAACACCGCCGTCGCGAACGCGAATCCGCCGATGAGCGCGTAGGGCACGCGATAGCCCGGCACCTCGATCAGGATCACCGAGCCGATCACGAACGCGATGAGCCCGCCGATGCCGAGCGATCCGTAGGTGGGCAGGAACGCCTCCGCCACCATGAAGCCGATGCCCAGCACGATGAGCAGCAGCCCCGCGTAGTTCACCGGCAGCATCTGCAATCCGTAGAGCGCGATCACGATGCAGATCGCGCCCGTGACGCCCGGCAGCACCAGGCCCGGGTTCGAGAACTCGAAGAGGATCGCGTAGATGCCGATCACGATGAGGCCGTAGGCGATGGCCGGATCGGTGATCGTGGACAGGAAGTTGCTGCGCCAGTCCGGCGCCCACGCCTCGACCCGCGCCGAAGCGGTGGCGAGCGTGCGCTCGGCGCCCGCCGCGCTGACGCGCCGGCCTTCGATGGCCTTCAGGAGATCGGGCACGTCGCGCGCGACGACGTCGATCACCTTCTGGTCGAGCGCTTCCGTCGACGAGAGGCTCACCGCCTCGCGCACCGCGCGCTCGGCCCAGTCGGCGTTGCGCCCGCGCAGGATCGCGAGGCCGCGAATGTACGCCTCGGCGTCGTGCACCGCCTTCTGCACGTGCGCATCTCCGGGAGCCGCTTCCTTGCCGTCCTTCGCCGCGCCCGCGGGCATCGGCGAAGGCGCGCCCAGGGAGACCGGTGTCGCCGCGCCCAGGTTCGTTCCCGGCGCCATCGCGGCGAGGTGGCACGCATAGAGGATGTAGGTACCCGCGCTCGCCGCGCGCGCCCCCGGCGGCGCGACGAAGCCCGCCACGGGAACCGGCGAGGCGAGGATGTCCTTGATGATCGATCGCATCGAGAGGTCGAGCCCGCCGGGCGTATCCATGCGCAGCACGACGAGCTGCGCGCCCTCGGCCGCGGCGTGCTCGAGCCCGCGATGCACGTAGTCGGCCGTAGCCGGCCCGATCGCGCCGTCGATCGAGAGCACGAGCACCGGCGCGGGCTCCGCGGCGTAGCCCGCGGGCACGAGAAGCAGGACGAGGAGAGCCAGGAAGCGCGCGCGCCGCATCGGACCAATATAGGGCAAACGGCTCGTTTCCGTCGTAATTTGCATCCCGGCGGAAGGCGTATTAGAAAGGGTAGTCCCGTTGGGGGAAACGGGAGGGGGAGGCCCGTTTTGAAGGACACGCACGCCCGCGATGCGCTGCGGCAAATCCAGGAGATCCTCGCCGAGGACACCGGATCGGCGCTGCCCGCAGCGACTCGCGCCCGGCTGGAGACCGTCCTTCAGGGCGCGCTCGGCCGGGCGAATGGCGCCGTCCGGCCCGACGACCTCGCCCACGAAGTCACCATCCTCCTCGCCGACCTGCGCGGCTTCTCCGGCATCTCCGCGAACTATCCCGGCGCCACCGTCCTCGCCCTCCTCAACCGCTGCTTCGGCACGATGAGCGAGATCGTCTTCCGCCACCAGGGCTGCATCGACAAGTTCATGGGCGACGCCATCATGGTGCTGTTCGAGTCCGACAAGGACTCCGACGACAGCGCCCTGCGGGCCGTCTCGTGCGCCGTCGACATGCAGCTCGCGATGGAAGGCGTGAACGCGATCAACAAGGGCCAGGACCTGCCCGAGCTCTACTTCGGCATCGGAATCAACACCGGGCGCGTGATCTCCGCGATGCTGGGCTCCGATCTCTATTCCGAATACACCGTGATCGGCGAGGAAGTGAACCTCGCCTCGCGCATCGAGTCGTTCAGCCTGCGCGGGCAAGTGCTGGTGAGCGAGAGCACGTGGGAGCGCTGCAAGGGCTTCGTGCAGGCGGGCGATCCCATGGACGCGTTCGTGAAGGGCAAGAGCCGCATGGTCGTGCTGCGCGAGGTGCTGGGCATTCCGTCCCTCGGCAAGACCGTTCCGCGGCACGAGCTGCGCCGCAGCGCGCGCGTGCAGGTGAAGATCCCGTTCCGCTACCGCATGGTGGTGAACCAGGTGGTGATCCCCGAGTCGCGCGAGGGCCGCATCCTCGACATCGGCTACCACGGCGTGCTCGCCGAGGTGCCGCTCGCGCACTCCGCGTTCTCGGAGATGATGCTCGACTTCGAGCTGCCGCTCGTGGGCGAGCGCATGTCCGACCTCTACGGGCGCGTCGTGAAGGTCGTGGCCCGCGAGGACCGCACGCACATCGGAGTGGAGTTCACCTCGATGCGCCCCGAGCAGAAGGCCGCGATCCAGCTCTTCGTGCAGCTCCTCATCCAGGGGTCGGAAGCGGACGACTGAAGTCCGCCGCACCAACCGGCCCAGGCACCGCGGCTCGCGGCTCGCGGCTCGCGGCGCGGATCTCGCATCGAGCTTGCCATTTCGCAAGGTCCCGCCCGGCGAAGGGACGAGACTTTCCTGTCCCAACCCGACAGGAGATGGACATGAAAGCGCTCATCCTCGCCGCGGGCCTCGCGCTCGCGCTCCCGGCCCTCGCCGCGGAAGACGACGCGACTTCGTCCGCCGCCAAGGCCGCGCCGCAGGAAGCCCCGCAACCGAACACGCCCGCCGCGCAGAAAGCGCCGCCCGAGCAGGTCGCGAGCGAAGGCATGTCGAAGGACGTGACGCTGCAAGCCGGGCCGTCGGCCCAGGACCAGGAAAAGCACACGCTGCGCTTCGAGGACTGGGCGCGCCAGGCGGAAGACGAGCCTTACGAGACCGACGCGCAGTGGAAGGCTCGCACCAAATAGCTTGATGCGGCAGCGTCCCGGCGGCGCCGGGAACGGCGTATCTTGGGGCGCATGCGCCCGCTCGCCCCGGCGACGCTCGCCCTCGCCGCCCTGTTGCTGCCATTGCAGCACGCCCACGCGCAGCATCCCGGGCGCAACCGGGACCGCAGCGCCTTCACGCGCGAGGATTCGCCGCGCGCTCATGCGAGCCCGCCCATCGCGCCCGGCGCGGTCGGCTCCGATCCGTATTCCTCGCTCGAGCGCGAGCTGATCTCGCTCAAGGGCGACCTCAAGCTGCAACCGCAGCAGGCGGCGGCGTGGGCACCCTTCGAAAGCGCGGTGCGCGCCGCCGCCGTGGTGAACCGCCGCCAACGCCGCCGTCTCTTCGCGCTGCGCGACGCGCATCCCGCGCCGACCGCCGACGCGCTGTTGGGCGAGCTCGCGCAGGACGCGCGCGACGCGGCCGACGCGGCCGCCGCCGTGCGCACCGGGCTCGAGGCCCTCCTGGAAAAGCTCGATCCGGCGCAGCGCGCGATGCTCGACCGGCGCGTGATCGAGTCGCAGGTCGAGCCCCTCGGGCGCTGATCGCGCAACTTTCCCGGGCGCGGGAAGTCTTGCGATGACGCCGCCATTTATAATGGCGGGCTCGACAACTATTCCATGACCCTGAGGAGCTCGTCGATGCAACGCCTGATCCGTGTGCTACTTGCCGCCGCCATCCTGGCCGTTTCCGGTTTCGCCCTCGCGCAGCAGCAGTACATCAACGTCCTCACCGGCGGCACGAGCGGCGTGTACTACCCGCTCGGCGTCGCCATGTCGCGGCTCATCGGCCAGGCGATTCCCGACGCGAAGGTCTCGGTGCAGGCCACCAAGGCCTCGGTGGAGAACCTGAACCTGCTGCAGCAGGGACGCGGCGAGCTCGCGTTCACGCTCGGCGATTCGCTTTCCGATGCGTGGAAGGGCAACAAGGATGCGGGATTCCCCGCGCCGCTCAAGAAGCTGCGCGCGGTGGGCGGCATCTACAGCAACTACATCCAGATCGTCGCCTCCGCCGACTCCGGCATCAAGACGCTCGCCGACCTGAAGGGCAAGCGCATCTCGGTGGGCGCGCCCAAGTCCGGCACCGAGCTCAACGCGCGCGCGGTGCTCAAGGCCGCGGGCATCACGTACGACGATTTCGCGAAGGTCGAGTACCTGCCCTTCGGCGAATCGGTGGAGCTCATGAAGAACCGCCAGCTCGACGTGACGCTGCAATCGGCGGGCCTCGGCGTCTCGTCGCTGCGCGACCTCGCCACCTCGCAGAAGATCGTCGTCGTGCCGATCCCGCCCGACGTGATCAAGAAGATCGGCGACGCCGCCTACCAGCCGGCGACGATTCCGGCCAACACCTACGAAGGCCAGGACCACGACGTTCCCACGGCGGCGATCCAGAACTTCCTCGTGACGCGCGAGGGCGTTTCCGCCGACATCGTGTACAAGATGACCAAGGCGGTATTCGAGAACAAGGACGCGCTCGTCGCCGCGCACAACGCCGCCAAGGGCATCGACAAGATGAATGCCGTGAAGACGCTGCCCATCCCGCTGCACCCGGGCGCCGCGAAGTACTTCAGGGAAATCGGCGCGCTCAAGTAGCTTGCGCATGAGCAAGGACGACCACGCATTGATCGAGGACGCCGGGGGACGGGCCGAGGAGTCTCCCGGCGAGCAGTTCGAGGAGCACGGCAAGCAGCGGCAGCTTTCGGGATGGGCGCGGCGCGCCGTCATGGCCGCGGCGCTGGTCTTCTCCGTCTACCAGCTCGACGTGGCGGCCTTCAGCCCGCTGTCGAGCCAGGTCACGCGCTCGCTCCACGTGGGCTTCCTGCTCCTCCTCACCTACCTGCTCTATCCGGCGACGAAGAGGGGCGACCTGCGCAGCATCGCGTGGTGGGACGCGATCCTCGCCATGGCCGCCTTCGCGCTCGGCTTCTATCATTGGATCTTCGAGGCGGACCTCATCCAGCGCGCGGGCGAGCCCACCTCGATGGACCTCGCCGTCGGCATCGCCGTGATCGTGCTGGTGTTCGAGGCGGTGCGGCGCACCATGGGCTGGGCGCTGCCGATCATCTGCGGGCTCTTCCTCGCGTACGGCCTCTGGGGCCAGTACCTGCCCGACGCGATCGCGCACCGTCCGTTCGCATGGAGCCAGATCGTCGAGCAGCTCTACCTGGGCACCGAGGGCATCTACGGCACGCCGATCCTCGTCTCCGCGACCTACATCTTCCTCTTCATCCTCTTCGGCAGCTTCCTCGAGCACGCGGGGATGATCCGCCTCTTCAACAACGTGGCGCTCGGCCTGGTGGGCGGCGCGCGCGGCGGGCCGGCGAAGGTCGCCGTGATCTCCTCCGGCTTCATGGGGACGATCAGCGGCTCGGGCGTGGCGAACGTGCTCACCGTGGGCCAGTTCACCATCCCGCTCATGAAGCGCTTCGGCTACAGCGCGACGTTCGCCGGCGCCGTGGAGGCGACCTCGAGCATGGGCGGGCAGATCATGCCGCCGGTGATGGGCGCGGTGGCGTTCATCATGGCCGAGACGTTGAACCTTCCGTACGTCGAGATCTGCAAGGCCGCGGCGATCCCCGCGATCCTCTACTACGCGACCGCGTTCTGGATGGTGCACCTCGAGGCCGGGCGCGCGGGGCTCATGGGGCTGCCCAAGGACCAGCTCCCGAGCGCGTGGCGCGCGGTGCGCGACTACTGGTACCTGCTGCTGCCGCTCGCCGCGCTCGTCTTCATGCTCTTCGACGGCTTCACGCCGATGTACGCGGGGCTCACGGGGCTCGCGCTCACCTCGGTGCTGATCCTCGGCGCGGGGATCGCGGCGCGCGTCGGCACCCTCGCGTTCCGGGTCTTCTTCTGGATCGTCGTGGGCCTCGTGTCCGCGTCGTTCTTCAAGTGGGGCGTGTGGCCGGTGCTGGGCGTGATCGCCGCGCTCGTGGCCGTGAACTGGGTCGTGCAGGGCGGACGCGAGACGCTGCACACGATGCGCGCGAGCCTCGTCGATGGCGCGAAGCAGGCGCTTCCGGTCGGCCTCGCGTGCGCGATCGTGGGCGTGATCATCGGCGTCCTCACGCTCACCGGCGCCGCCTCGAGCTTCGCGGGATTCATCCTCGAGGTGGGATCGAAGAGCCTCTTCCTGTCGCTCTTCCTCACCATGATCGTGTGCCTCATCCTCGGCATGGGCATCCCCACGATCCCGAACTACATCATCACCAGCTCGATCGCGGCACCCGCGCTGCTGAAGCTCGGCGTGCCGCTGCTGGTCTCGCACATGTTCGTCTTCTACTTCGGGATCATGGCGGACCTGACGCCGCCGGTGGCGCTCGCGGCGCTCGCCGCCTCGTCGATCGCGAAGGAGTCGTACATGAAGATCGGCGTGAAGGCGACGCAGATCGCGATCGCGGGTTTCGTGATCCCGTACATGGCGGTGTACGACCCGTCGCTCATGCTGCAAGGCGGGCACTGGTACAACACCGTGTACATGGTGTTCAAGGCGCTGGTCGCGATCGGGCTCTGGGGCGGCGCGGCGATCGGATTCCTGCGCGCGCCCCTCAACTGGGCCGAGCGCATCGCGAGCGCGGCCGCGGCGCTGCTGCTCGTCGTGGCGATCCCGCTCACCGACGAGATCGGCTTCGCGCTCGGCGCGCTCGTCGTCGCATACCAGTTCTTCAAGGCGCGCCGCCCCGCCGCCGCCGCCGCGGCATGACGGCGCTCCTCTGCCTCGCCTCGGCGACCACGGTGGTGTCGCTCGCCGCGCCGTCCTTCACGCTCGCGTGGAGCCACTCCATCGAGCACGTGCGCTGGGAAGAGGACTACCGCATCGTCGGCCACCGCATCGAGTTGGTCGAGGCGCGCATCCAGGGCTCGGCCGCGGGCATGGATCCGCCGCCCGACGCGCGTTTCGACGGCAAGTGGTGGCGCTATGCGCCGAAGGACCGCTGGCACGACGAGCTGCGGCTCACGCGCTCGCCCTATACCGCGGACTACGAGCTGTGCATCGCCGGGCGCTGCCGCTCGCTCGCCGAGATCCTGCCGCAGCGCGAGGGCGTCACGCGCGCCTACGCCTGCCGCTGAGCCCGCGCGCCGCTCACGGCGGCAGCGGGACGCCGGCGAGGAGCGGCTGGACGTCCGGCTCCTTGAACGCCTTCTCGATCGCGCGCATCGCCTTCTCGTGCGCATCGATGAACGCCATGTAGTAGTGCTCGCCGAGGAAGAAGTACTGGGCGATCTGGGCGTTCATCACGCGCTCCCAGGTGGGCGACACCTCCTGCAGGAGGATCATGCGGCCCACCAGGAAATTGTCGAACGTCACCGCGCCCACGCCGCCGTTGTTGAGGATCACGTTCTGGGTCGCGTACGCGAGCGAGAGCCGGTGCAGGTCGGACGGATCCTGGATGAGGATCGTGTAGCGCGGGATCCCGAGCTCGTTGGGCTGGCTCATGTCCCAGAGGAGCCGGCGCCACTCGGCGCGATCCGGGCAATCCACCAGCTGGATCTCGGGGAACGGCTCGGTGAACTCGTCGATCGAGAGCATCGAGACGCGGCTCAGCGTGAAGCGCAGGGCGAGCGCCTTGCCGGGGTTCTTCGCGAAGAAGCTCATCGGATCCTCGCCGTCGCCATAGCGCGCGAGCACGTCGGTGACCGACACCTGCCGCACGTCGTGGTCGCTCACGTGCTCGAAGAACTTGAGGTTCTGCGGCAGGATCTTGCGGCCCGCGCCGAGCCGGTCGAGCATGCGGTACATCTCGCCCGACACGAAGTAGAACTCGCCGGGGATCTTGTCGCCGGTGAAGAACGAGAAGGGCGGCCGGCTCGCGAAGTTCGGGTCGCGGTCCACCAGCTTCGCCACGGCGCTCTTGTAGGCGCGGAAGCGCGCGTTGAAGCGGAAGTCGGAGCTGTCGACCAGGTCCTCGGCCTTGATGCGGTAGTGCTCCTTGAAGAGCGTCGTGTCGGTGAGGTCGAAGATGTCGTCGTCCTTCGGGTACTGCGCCTTGGTCTCCCGGATGTTCTCGGTCACGATCGACGGCGTGAGGACGATGATCACCTCGCGCTTGTCGTCCGTCGCGTTGGTATGGCCGAAGAGGTTCCCGATCACCGGGATCTCGCCCAGCACCGGCACGCGGTCATCCGACTTCACCCGGTCGCGGCTCATCAGCCCGCCGATGATGAGCGGCTGGTTGTTGAGGATGCGCGCGTAGGTCTGGACGCGGCGCGTGGAGATGGTGGGCGCGGAGGCGAGCGCGATGTGCGTGACCGGGTCGATCACCTCCAGGTCCTGGCCGGGCACCGTCGCCGAGACCGTCGCGTCGATCAGCATGCTGATCTCCTTCTGGTCGTCGGAGATCCGCGGGCGCACGTTGAGCAGGATGCCGGTCGGGATGTACTGGAACGAGAACGCGACGCGGCTGGTCCCGGAATTGTCGCCGCCCGCGTCCTTCGAGGTCGCCACCGGGATGTCGGTGCCCACGCGGATCGTCGCCTGGCGGTTGTCCAGCGTGATCACGCTCGGCCGCGACAGCACCTCGGCCTTGTTCGCCTGCACCAGCGCGCGGATGCGCGCCTGGATCTGCGTGGGCGAGATGTTCACGGTGGTGTCGCGGATGAAGCTGAAGGCCGAGCCGCCGGGAATCACGGGCAGCAGCGAGCCGATCGAGAACGCCTGGTCGCCCTTCTTGATGTCCCATTGCACGCCGAGATCCTTGAGGCCGTCGTCGCTGATCTCGAGCACCAGGCCCTCGACGTAGACCTGCCGTGCCGGCTTGTCGATGCTCTCCTCGATCACGTGCTTCAGCTTGAGGAGCTCCTCGGGATAGGCCGGATGGTAGACCACGAGGAGCTGGGCGGTGCCGCCGGCGACGGTGGGCGCGAGCGGGCTCGCCGCGCTCGGGATCACCGTGAGCCCGAGCTGGTCGCGCTGCGCGGGATTCAGGTCCCCGCCGACCAGCCCCATGTTCTTGTCCTCGGTCGCGGGCATCTTCACGATGAGCGGCAACCGGTCGAGCGAGATGGTGGTGGGAAGGTTGCGGATCGCGGGAAACTTGGGAAGGAAGCGCGCCTGCTGGTCGGGCGGGAGCGACTGGAACGATTGCGCCTGCGCCTGCACGGCGGCCTGGGCATCGGGGGCCGCGGCAGCGGCGGCTTTCGCGATCTCGGCGCGCGCGCCCTGCATGATGTCGACGTCGTCGCCCTTGTACGAATCGTCGCGCGGCAGCGGCTCCGAGTCGGTGATCGCGGAGTAGCCCATCGCGCGCAGCGCGAAGAGCGCGGCATCCGCGTCCACGTACGAAAGCGGGATCACCGCGGTCTTGAGGTCGGAGAGCTTGAGGTGCGCGAAGATGCGCTGGCGCTCGGCGAGGATCTCGCGCAGCGCCCCATCCACGGTCGCGGGAGCCGCGTCCGGATTGTCCTGCACCTTGCCATCCTTCATGGCGAAGGCCTGCACCCAGAGCTGCGGCAGGCGGCGCGGCACGACCACGAAGCCGATGCGAACGTAGCGCTTCTCCCCGTCGACCTCGCGCATCACCACGGTCGCGCCGGCGACCGCATCCGAAATCTTCGGAAGCCCCGCCTGCTCCTCGGCGCTCGCGCGCCGGTACGCATCCGTGATCTCGAACTGCAGCGCGAGATCCGTCTCGAGCTCGCGGATGCGCTTCTCGGGAAGCAATGGCAAAGCGATCAGGCGACCCGGCGGCAATCCCGACATCGGCTCCGCGAGCACCATCGGCATGGCGGCGGGCGCTGCGATCGGCGCGGGCATTCCGGGCATTGAAGGTGCGCCCGGCATTCCGGGAACGGATCCGGGAGCCGCGCCCGGCATCGCGCCGGGCGCGCCCGGCTGCGAAGGCATCGGGAACGACGCGGGCGGCATGCCGCCGGAATCGGGAGCGGGCCCGGGCATGACCACCGCGGTGGGTGGCTGCGACGGCGGCGGCGAGGGGGGCTGCGGGAACTGCCCGTAAGCCAGGAGACAAACCGAGCCCGCGAGTGCCGCCAATCCCCGTTTCAATTCCGGCATGCAGCGCCCTTCATGCCGCCGGCATCGAGCGAATACGGACGGCCGTGCGAGGCGAGGCCGCGCGGATGAAGCACCGGAATATCTCCCTGTCTAGCTTTGTTGGATCTTTTTCGCGGGACCCATGATGCCTTGGCCGGCGCGCGAAGCCAAGCCCGGCCTTCGGCCTTTCGTTCCGCGACGAAAGTCCCGGGAAGGGATCGCCTTCGCCGATCGAGGAATGCGGTGCCCGACAACGAATGGTGGGCCGATCGCCTCAACGAAGCATCGGCGAGGTCGCGCCCGCTCGGCGACGAGGAGACCGACCTCGATCGCCTCGCGAGCGACTCCTCATCGCCTCCCTGCGGCTGAGGCAGCTCTCAGATGCGCCCCATGAGCAGCAGCACGACGACGATCACCAGCACGAGGCCGAGGCCGCCGCTCGGCCCGTAGCCCCAGCCGCGGCTGTAGGGCCAGGTGGGAACCGCACCGAGGAGCAACAGCACCAGCACGATCAGCAGGATGAGCCCGAGCGACATGTCGACCTCCATCGTTGGATTGCGTGCGGATTTGGACAACCCGGCGCCATTCGCCCGGCGTGTCAGGAAGCCGGTTTCGGTTGTAGGACGCGAGCCGAGCCCGGATCAGAATCCGTACAGCTCCACGGGATTCGAGACGAGGACGCGCTTGCGGGTCGCCTCGTCGCCGATCCATTCCTGCAGCACGTCGAGCAGCGCCGCGTCGTCGGGCTTGGCGAGCGGCTCGGTCGGGTGCGGCCAATCGCTTCCCCAGACGACGCGCTCGGGCGCGTGCTTCACGAAGGCCTTCGCGACGGGCTTGAGGTCCGCGTAGCGCGGCGAGCCGGAGCGCGAATCGAGATACGGCGCGCACAGCTTCACCCAGGTGCGGCCCTGGTCGAGCAGGCGCTTCACCGCGGACATGGCGGCATGCAGCACGCCCTCGGGCTGCGGCAACCGCGCGAAGTGGTCGAGCACTACGTCGCACGGAAGCGCGCCGAGCATCGATTCCAGGCCGGCGAGCTGCTCGGCGCGGGCGTGGACCTGCACATGCCAGCCGAGCGCATGGAGTCGCGGCGCGAGCGGCTCGATCATGTCCGCGCCGGCGATCTCGGTGTGCGGATCGTGGATGGAGAAGCGCAGCCCACGGATGCCCGCCTCGTGCAGCGCGGCGAGCTCCTCGTCGGTGATCGACGGGTGCGCCACCGCGATCCCGCGCGCCTTGTCGAGGCCGAGCTGCGCGACGGCGTCGACCGTGACCCGATTGTCGGTGCCGTACGCGGCCGGTTGCACGATCACGGCGCGCTCGATGCCCATGCGCTCCTGCAGCAGGCGGTACTCGCGCACCGTGGCGCCGACCACCCGCGGCAGGCTCGGCCATGCCATCGGGAAGCGCGGATCGTAGATGTGCGCGTGGCAATCGCACGCGTGCGCCGGCGCCTTGAAGCGCGGCACCGACGTGCCGGCGGAATTCGGGACGGACCGCGTCATTCGATGCGCGCTCGGCAGTGAAGGCTAGGCGAGGCGCGCAACGACCGCCTTCGTGAACTCCTTCGTCGTCGCCCTGCCGCCGAGGTCGCCGGTGCGCACGTTGTCCTGGCGCAGCGCCGCGTCGATCGCCGCACGAACGCGCCGGCCCCTCTCCTGCTCGCCCACGTGGTCGAGCATCATCGCGGCGGTGAGCATCAACGCGAGCGGGTTCGCCACCCCGCGCCCGGCGATGTCCGGCGCCGAGCCGTGCACGGCCTCGAAGATCGCGGCATCGACCCCGATGTTGGCGGCCGGCGCCATGCCCAGGCCGCCCACCAGGCCCGCGATCTCGTCGGAGAGGATGTCGCCGAAGAGGTTGGTGGTGACGATCACGTCGAACTGCCACGGATTCATCACGAGCTGCATCGCGCAGGCGTCGACGATGCGGTCGTCGAATTCCACGCGCCCTTCGTAGCGTTTGCCCACCTCGCGCGCCGCCTCCAGGAAGAGGCCGGTGAGGGCCTTGAGCACGTTCGCCTTGTGCACGATCGTGACCTTCCTGCGGCCGTTCCTGAGCGCGTACTCGAACGCGAACTCCGCGATGCGGCGCGCGCCGGCGCGCGTGTTCACGCCCGAGCCCACCGCCACCGCGCGCGGATCGTCGCCCACCGGGATGTAGTGCTCGAAGCCGACGTAAAGGCCCTCGAGGTTCTCGCGCACCAGCACGAGGTCGATGTCCTCGAAACGGCCGCCCGGAACCAGCGTTCGCGCCGGACGCAGGTTCGCGAAAAGCTGGAACTCCTCGCGCAGGCGCACGTTGGAGGAGCGGAACCCGCCGCCGATCGGCGTCGTGAGCGGGCCCTTCAACGCGAGGCGGTTCCTGCGGATGCTCGCGAGCGTCTCGGGCGGAAGCGGATCGCCGCTCTGCGCGAGCCCGCTCATGCCCGCCTTGCACGGCTCCCAGCGGAACGGTGCGCCGACCGCATCGAGCACTTCGAGGGTCGCGTCGGTGACTTCCGGCCCGATGCCGTCGCCGGGGATCAGCGTCGCGGGAATCGTCTTCGGCGAGGCATGCATGGCGCGGATTATACGTTGCGGGCGCCGACGAACCGCTTCGCGCTTTCCTACCGGAACCGCGCTTGCCCGCGACGAATCCAAGCCTTCATGCTCCTGCGCCGCATCCTCATCGTCGTCGCGATCATCGTGCTCGTGCCCGTGGTCCTGCTCGCCGCGGCGCTCGTCGTCGTGCAATCGGCGTGGGCCGAGCGCTGGGTGGAGCGCCGCGCGAGCGACGCGCTCGATCGCGAGGTGCAGGTCGACACGATCCGCCTGCATCCCACATGGCCTCCGACCGTCTCGTTCGCGCGGCTGCGCATCTCCAACCCGCGATGGGCGAGCGCGGGCGACCTCGTCGACGCCCGCGACCTCTCCGCGAAGGTGGAGGTGGCGCCGCTCTTCGCCGGGCAGGTCGTGGTGCCGTATCTCGAAGCGCGCAGCGCCGTGGCGGGGCTCGAGATGAAGAACGAGCGCGCGTCGTGGCGCTTCGGCAACCAGTCCGCCGACCAGCCCAGCCGCCTCACGCTCGGCGTCGTCAAGGTCGCCGACGGCAAGATCCGGTTCGTGTGGCCCGACCAGAAGACCGACCTCGCGATCGTGATGAAGGGAAGCCTGGGAGAAGGCGGCGAGCTGAATGCGACCGCGAGCGGCAAGTTCCGCGGCGACGAGGCGAAGGCCTCGGCGCGCTTCCCCGCGCTCGATCCGCAGCACGCGGCCGCGGGCCCGATCCAGTTCTCCGGGGATGCGAGCGCCGGCCGCACCCGGGTTTCGGCGCAGGGAATGTTCCGCACGCAGGGCGACGTGATGGACCTGCGCCTGAAGCTCTCGGGCGCGACGCTCAAGGACCTGAACCATCTGCTGCAGATCGTGCTTCCCGACACCGCGCCTTATTCCCTCGACGGTCACCTCATCCACAACGGCAAGGATTGGACGTTCGACGGCTTCAAGGGACGCGTGGGCAACAGCGACCTGCACGGAAGCCTCACCTATCGCACCGGCGGCAAGCGCCCGTTCCTGCGCGCGGACCTGCATTCGGCGCTGCTCGACTTCCAGGACCTGGGTCCGCTCATCGGCGCGCCGCCGGGAAACAAGCCCGGCAAGGTGGCGAATCCCGAGCAGCGCGAGAAATCCGCCGAGCGCGAAGCGGCGAACGAGATCCTTCCGCACTCCGAGTTCAGCGTGGAGCGGTGGAACGCGATGGATGCCGACGTGCGGCTCGAATCGAAGCGCATCGCGCGCCCGCACTCGCTCGCGGTGGAGTCGCTCGACACGCACATCCTCCTGAGGGACGGCGCGCTCAAGCTCGACCCGCTCGACTTCGGCTATGCGGGCGGGCACATCAAGTCGGTCGTCGACATCGACGGACGCAAGCGCCCGGTGCAGGGGCATCTCCAGGCCGATGTGCAGGGCGTGCAGCTCGCGAAGCTGGTGCCGAAGGACAGTGGCGACGGCGACGGCGGCACGGAATCGAACGGCGCGAAGCCGGCGAAGACCACCAGGACCGACGTGAAGAACGAGGTCAAGGAAGCGCTCGGCACGCTGTACGGCCGCGCGAAGCTCGACGGCACCGGGCGCTCGGTCGCGCAGCTCCTCGGAACGAGCAACGGCCACATCACCCTCGCCGTCGACGGCGGCCAGGTGAGCCGGCTTCTCGAGGAGCTCCTCAAGCTGCACATCTCGGACGCGTTGCGCCTCCTCGGCACGCGCAACGACCAGGTGGAGCTGCGCTGCGCGGTGGGCGGCCTCGAAGTGAAGGACGGCGTGATCGAGCCGAAGGCGTTCGTCGTGGATACGAGCGATTCCCGCATCCAGGTGAGCGGCAACGTGAACCTGCGCGACGAGACGCTCGGCCTCACCGTGCATCCGACCCCGAAGGACGCCACGCTCTTCTCGCTGCGCACGCCGATCGACCTCAAGGGCCCGCTGCGCCATCCGAAGATCCACCTGCATCCGGGCCCCATCGCCGCGCGGATCGCCGGCGCCATCGCGTTGGGCGCGTTGAATCCGGCGCTCGCCATCCTTCCCTTCGTCGACAACGGCCCGGGCAAGGACACCAACTGCGGCCAGCTCCTCGCCGAGGCCCGCCGGCAATAGGGACAGTCCCCTTATTCTCTTTGGCGGAACGTTCCGCCTATGAGAAAAAGGGGACTGTCCCCATTTTCGTTATCCTTCTCCCATGGATGACGACAAGAAGGACCGCGGCCTCGGGAAGGGCCTCACGAGCTACGGCGACCGGCAGTTCTCGCTATTCCTGAGGAAGGCGTTCATCAAGGGCGCGGGCTATACCGACGACGCGCTCACGCGACCGGTCGTGGGCATCGCGAACACGGCGAGCGCCTACAACCCCTGTCATGGCAATGCGCCGCAGTTGATCGATGCGGTGAAGCGCGGCGTGATGCTCGCGGGCGGATTGCCGATCGAGTTCCCCACCATCTCGATCCACGAGAGCTTCGCGCATCCCACCTCGATGTACCTGAGGAACCTCATGTCCATGGACACCGAGGAGATGATCCGCGCGCAGCCGATGGACGCCGTGGTGCTGATCGGCGGGTGCGACAAGACGGTGCCCGCGCAGCTCATGGGCGCCGCCTCGGCGAACGTGCCTTGCGTGGAGCTCGTCACCGGATCGATGCTCACGGGGTCGCACGATTTCGAGCGGGTGGGCGCGTGCACCGACTGCCGGCGCTACTGGGGGCGCTATCGCGCGGAGGAGATCGATTCCGACGAGATCGCGCGCGTGAACGACCAGCTCGTGGCTTCCGTCGGAACCTGCTCGGTGATGGGTACCGCGAGCACGATGGCGTGCGTTTCCGAGGCGCTCGGCATCACGGTGCCCGGCTGCGCCTCGCCGCCCGCCGTGACCGCCGATCGCATCCGCGTGGCCGAGCGCACCGGGACGCTCGCGGTCGAGATCGCGAAGAAGAAGCTCACGCCCGATCGCATCCTCACGCGCGAGGCGTTCGAGAACGCGCTTCGCGTGCTGCTCGCGATCGGCGGCTCCACCAACGGCGTGATCCACCTCACGGCGATCGCGGGAAGGTTGGGCATCGAGATCTCCCTCGATCGGCTCGACGCGCTCGGGCGCGAGACGCCGGTGCTGGTCGACCTCAAGCCGTCCGGAAAGCACTACATGGAGGACCTGCATCGGGCGGGCGGCATGGCGACGATCCTGCGCGAATTGAAGCCGCTGCTCCATCTCGACGCGCTCACCGTCACCGGACAGACGCTCGGCGAACGGATCGAAGCGGATGGACCCGGTTTCGCGCAGGACGTGGTCCGTCCGTTCTCGAATCCCTTGTATCGGGAAGGTGGCATCGCCGTGCTGCGCGGCAACCTCGCGCCGGGCGGGGCGATCATCAAGCAATCGGCGGCGGACGCGAAGCTCATGCGCCACGAGGCTCGCGCGGTCGTGTTCGAGAACGCGGAGGACCTCGCGCGGCGCATCGATGCCGAGGACCTCGACGTGAAGGCGGACGACATCCTCGTGCTCAAGAACATCGGCCCCAAGGGCGCGCCGGGCATGCCGGAAGCGGGCTATCTCCCGATCCCGAAGAAGCTCGCGCGCGCCGGCGTGAAGGACATGGTGCGCATCTCCGACGGACGCATGAGCGGCACCGCCGCGGGCACCGTCGTGCTGCACGTGACGCCCGAGGCGGCGATCGGCGGTCCGCTCGCATGGGTGAAGAGCGGAGACCGCGTTCGGCTCGACGTGCCGAAGCGCGAGCTCTCGCTCCTCGTTTCCGACGAAGATCTCGCGCGCCGCCGCGCCGCGCATCCGGTGAGCGAGCCCAGCGCCGAACGCGGATACCTCAAGCTTTTCCTCGAGAGCGTGACCCAAGCAGACCACGGCGTCGATTTCGACTTCCTGCGAAAAAGGGGTCAGATCCCTTTTTCCGGAAACTCGCGCTAGGCCGAATCACAGGCGTGTTGAAAAAAGGGATCTGACCCCTTTTTCGTTTCGGAGAATAAATGAAGAACTACAGCATCGCGGCGATCGGCGGGGACGGCATCGGGCCGGAAGTGATCGAGGCCGGCATCGAGGCGCTCACCGCGCTCGCCAAGGCGGACGGCGGATTTGGCGTGCGCTTCGAGCGTTTCGATTGGAGCTCGGACCTCTATCTTCGCGCGGGCCACTACATCCCGCCCGGCGGCCTCGACCGGCTGAAGGCGTTCGACGCCATCTTCTTCGGCGCGGTGGGCAGCCAGAAGGTGCCCGATCATGTCTCGTTGTGGGGACTGCGCCTTCCCATCTGCCAGGGCTTCGACCAGTATGCGAACGTGCGGCCGACGCGCGTCCTTCCCGGCGTGAAAAGCGTGCTCGCGAACGCGAAGGACCTCGACTGGGTCGTGATCCGCGAGAATTCCGAGGGCGAGTATTCCGGGGTCGGCGGGCGCGTGCACAAGGGCCTCCCGATCGAGGCGGCGAGCGACGTCTCCGTCTTCACGCGCGTGGGCGTCGAGCGCATCCACCGATTCGCCTTCGACCTTGCGGGCAAGCGCCCGCGCAAGCACCTCACGCTCGTCACCAAGTCGAACGCGCAGCGCCACGGCATGGTGATGTGGGACGAGATCTTCTTCGAGGTCGCGAAGGACTATCCCGACGTGAAGTGGGACCGCGAGCTGGTGGACGCGATGACGACGCGCATGGTGTTGAAGCCCGCGACGATCGACGTGATGGTGGCGACCAACCTCCACGCCGACATCCTCTCCGACCTCGCCGCCGCGCTCTCCGGAAGCCTCGGCATCGCGCCCACCGCGAACCTCAATCCCGAGCGCGCGTTTCCCTCGATGTTCGAGCCGATCCACGGCAGCGCCTTCGACATCGTCGGCAAGGGCGTCGCGAATCCGGTCGCGACGTTCTGGACCGCGGCGATGATGCTCGATCACCTCGGCGAGGCGAAGGCGTCGGCGCGATTGATGAAGGCGGTGGAGAGGACGACGGCGAGCGGCGTGCTCACGCCGGATCTCGGCGGAGCCGCGAAGACCAAGGACGTGACACGCGCGGTGATCGCCGCGCTCTAGGGAGGAACGACCCATGTACGTGCCGAGCCACTTCAACCAGGCCGAGGAGGAAGAGCTGCTGCGAACGATCGCCGCCTACCCCTTCGGTGCGCTCGTGGTCCGCGGACCCGACGGGCTGGACGCCAACCACCTGCCGTTCCTGGTCGACGACGCGGCCGCGAAGCCGAGAAAGCTCCTCGCCCACATCGCTCGCGCCAATCCGCTCTGGAAGGAGGCCCGGGACGGCGACGAGGCGCTGGTCATCTTTCGCGCCGACGACGCGTACATCTCGCCCAACTGGTATCCGAGCAAGCACGAGGCCCACCGCCAGGTGCCGACCTGGAACTATCGCGTCGTGCACGTGCACGGAAAGTTGCGCATCCGCGACGACGAGCGCTTCGTTCGCGGCGTCGTCGCCCGGCTCACGAAGGTGCACGAGGCGCAGGCCGGCTCGCCGAGGCCCTGGAAGATGACGGATTCGGCGCCCGAATACATCGACCAGATGCTCGCCGCCATCGTGGGCATCGAGATCGAGGTGACGCGGATGGTCGGCAAATGGAAGTTGAGCCAGAACAAGGAAGAGCGCGACCGGGTGAACGCCGCGAACGAGCTGCGCAAGCGCGGCGAGCAGCGGATCTCCGCCGCCATGCTGGACGTCCCCGCGAGCAAGGGCTAGACGGACGAAGCCTTCTCACGCTCCTGCAGCACGCGCCACTGGATCTTGCCCGTGGCGGTCTTCGGCAGCACGTCCATGAACTCGACGATCGCCGGCACCTTGTAGGCCGCCATCCTGCCGCGCGCCCATGCGATGATCTCGTGGCCGGACACCTGGCCGCGGCGAGCCTCCTTGAGCGCGACGATCGCCTTCACCGTCTCGCCGCGGCGCGCATCCTTCGTCGCGATCACGCACGCCTCCTGCACGTCCGGGTGCGCGTAGAGCAGGCTCTCCACTTCCGCGGGCCACACCTTCATGCCCGACGCGTTGATCATTCGCTTCAGCCGGTCCACGAGGAAGAAGTAGCCCTCTTCGTCGACGCGCCCCAGGTCGCCGGTGCGAAACCAGCGGCGGCCGCCGCGTTCGAAGAACGCTTCCGCGGTCGCCTTGGGCTTGCCCCAGTAGCCGCCGAAGACCTGCGGTCCGCTGGTGACGATCTCGCCCACCTCTCCCACGGGCAATTCCTCGAGCGTCGCGGGATCGACCACGATCGATTCCGTATCGAAGATCGGGATCCCGAGGCATTGCTTCTTCGGCCGGTCCGGCGGGTTGACGTGCGAGGGCGCCATGGTCTCGGTGAGGCCGTAGCCCTCGACGAACGTGATGCCGAGCGAATCGTGCAGCTTGGTCGCCACGGCTTCGGGCATCGCCGCGCCGCCGCCGCTCATGCGCTTCAACGTGCCGAGGTCGAAGCTCGCGGCGTTCGGGCTCGCGAGGAGGTCGACCACCATCGTCGGGATCAACGGCCACGCGGTCACGTTGTAGCGCGGAATGAGCGCCGCCGCGGCATCGCGATCCCAGCGCGGCAGCATCACGACGGTGCTTCCCATGTAGATCGGTCCGTTCATGCTGTTCTGCATGCCGGTCACGTGGAAGTACGGCAGCACGGCGAGATAGACCATCTCGGGCACGGTGCGGAACCACTCGCCCCCCGCGATGAGCGTGTGCATCACCGAGCGATGCGTGTGCGGGCAGCCCTTCGGCTCGCCGGTGGTGCCCGAGGTGTACGGCATGCAAGCCAGGTCGTCCGGGGCCGCGGCGTGCTCGGAGGGCGCGCAGTTGGCGGCGATCGCATCGGACCAGAGCGTCACGTTGGGTCCGGCGATCGGCTGCCGCGGCAGCTTGAACGCGTCGGCTACCTTGAGGTCCGTGGGCTGCGTGAGGTAGTCGGAATACGCGGCGACGATGGCGTGCGCGATCGTGCCGTCCTGGACGAGCGGCGCCGCCTGCGGCCAAAGCTCCTGCGCGACGATCGCGGTCTTCGCGCCGCAGTCCTGGAGATAGCCGCGCAGCTCGCGCGTGAGGTTCATCGGGTTGATCGGCACCACCACCGCATCCGCGCGCAGGATCGCGTAGTAGGCGATCACGAAGTTGAGGCTGTTCTGCGCGAAGAGGAGGACGCGGTCGCCCTTCGCCACGCCGCAGCGCCGCTGCAGGAAGCCCGCGAGCCTCGCCGCCTCCGACTCCAGGCGCGAGAAAGTGATCGCGTTGTCGTAGCAGATGAAGGCGGCCTTGCCGGGGTAGCGGCGCGCGGAGATCTCGAGGTTCACCCACACGCTCGTTTCCGGCAGCGTGAGCCCGCGCGGGACGTCCCGCGGCCACACCGCAAGATGACGCTGCGACACGCCGTCCTCCCGGTCGATGCTCGAAGGCGCGAAGTTAGAGGGCCGGCGCGCGGTTGGCAAGCGGCGGCGCAGCAGCGGCGGCGCGATGCCGGTCGATCCAGTACGCCCAAAGCACGATCAGCCACTGGCCCTGGTCGGCCCACGCGACTGCGGCGGCGTTCGGCGGAGGCGGCCCGAACACGCTGCCGAGGTAGATCGCGGCGAGGAAGAGGACGAGGCCCCACAGCGCGTACCGCCCGATGCGATCGACCGCCCGCGTGCCGCGCACATATACCGCGAGCCCCGCACCGAACACCGCGAGCTCCACGGCGAGCGTCGCCGGGAGCGATTGCCACAGCCCCAGTCCCACCTTCACGGAGCTTCCCGGAGCGAGCGGCAGATCCGGCACGTGCACGACGAGGTCGAGGAGCCAATGGCTCGCCACGCACGCCGCGGCGACGATCGCGCCCGCCCGATAGCGCCGTACGGCCCAGTACACGATGCCGAAGAGCACGCCCCAGAGCAGCGCCATCGCGAGGCTGTGCGAGATCGGGTACGACACGAAGTCGAGCGGGTTCACCGCCGTGAGCCCGGGCACGATGCGAACCTTCTCGACGCCCAGGAGCAGCAGGTTCGGCCACAGGATGTCGAGGAACTGGGCCGCGAGCACGAGAGTGCCGAGCGAAGTCGCGGGCGCGAGCTTCTTCGCGCCGAACGCCACTCCAAAGTGACCGAGGAACAAGAGACCCCCTATTCGGCGCTGGACAACGGCCGCGCCACGGCCTCCAGCGGCTTGCATTCGGAATTCACGCCCCGCCACCACGCCACGCCGGCGGCCGCGAGCATCATGATCGCACCAAGACCGTATCCCGCGGCGACGGGCCCACGCTCGCCGCTGCCGATGAGCGCGCCGAAGAGCCACGGCGCCGCGATGCCGCCGATGCCCGTGCCGAGTGCGTAGAAGAACGCGATGGCGAGGGCGCGCACCTCCAGCGGAAAGCATTCGCTCACGGTGAGATACGCGGAGCTCGCCGCCGGCGAGGCGAAGAAGAAGACGAGCGTCCATGCGAGCGTGAGCGC
>Ga0157370_10002228_pt1 | contig 23588 bp, 21 predicted proteins | sample C35metaG_FD_113463 | JGI IMG/M metagenome (GOLD analysis project Ga0157370, IMG submission 113463) | Corn rhizosphere microbial communities from Kellogg Biological Station, Michigan, USA - C3-5 metaG | ecosystem: Host-associated > Plants > Roots > Rhizosphere > Soil | place: USA: Michigan...
ATGCCGATCGGGAGGGCTACGCTTCGGCGCATACAATCCCGAAGTCTCCCGGAGAGGTGGCCGAGTGGCTGAAGGCACTCGCCTGCTAAGCGAGTAGGGGGCGCAAGCTCTCTCGCGGGTTCGAATCCCGCCCTCTCCGCTGCCCGACCACAGAGGCGGCTACAGCGCCGCGCATGCCTCTGCCAGGTGGCGGTGGTCGGTGCCGCAGCAGCCGCCCACGATTTCGAGGTTGGGGAGGTGGGGCCGGAGCGCGGCGTAGTCCGCGGCCCACTCCGCGGGGTCGCCCTCGTCCAGCTCAGGGGACTCGTCCAGCTCGGCGTGGCTCTTCTTCGACGCGTTGGGGCGGAGGCCGTGGATGCGCTCGCGCCACGGGCCCGCGTCCTCCGCGAGCACGGAGGCGAAGTGCGTGGGGTGGGCGCAGTTGACCATGTAGTACGTGGGCGCCGAGTCGGTGCGCGCGTCCGTCTCCTCGATCGCCGAGCGCAGCGCCTGGCCGCTCGGCAGCCGGCCGTCGGTCTCGAGCGTGAACGAGATCACCACGGGCAGCCCCGTGCGCTGAGCGGCGCGCGCGATGCCCACGGCCTCGTCCACGTATGTGAGCGTGAGCGCGGTGATGAAGTCCACGCCCGCCTCCGCCAGGGCGGCGATCTGGGCCGAGTGATAGTCCTCGGCCTCGCCCGCGGTCATCAGCTCACCGGGCTCGTAGCCGTCGCCGCGCGGGCCCACGCAGCCGCTGATCAGGATGGGCACCAAGGGGTGCGCGTCGCGGATCTCGCGCGCGAGCTGCACGGCCCGCTTGTTCGCGGCCGCAAGCTGCTCGGCCGAGTAGCCGAGCTGCTCGCCCCAGTCGGGGTTCGCGCGCCAGGTGAGCGTGTCCATCAGGAGGCCGGCGTTGTTGCGCTCGGCGAGCGCGATGTAGTCCTCGAAGTAGCGGCGGACCACTTGGGTGCTGTCTTCGTCGGCGAGCAGTGGGAAGGATGCGAAGCACGGCAGGTCGAGACCGTGGTGGTGGATCAGGACCGTCTCGATCCCGCCGTCGGTGATGTAGAGGCGGTCGTTCTGGAGCATGCGCGCATGCTCCCAGCGCGGCTGACGCGGGGGCAATGGGTGTTGGCACCTAAATTCCGCACGGGGATGCGCCCAACCGTCTAACTATCCTGCGGGCCGTGTTCGGGGCTTACGCCGCCGCCGCGGTGATCCTCGCCGCCTCGGTCGTGATCGGACTCGCGCTGTGGCGGCTCTCGGGCTGGGAGCGCGCGTCCTTCTGCGCTCCCGCGGCCGGCTTCGCGCTGCTCTTGATCCTGACCGAGATCGCGGCGCGCCTGCCGGGCCGCACCGTCACCGCCGCGATCGTGCTCGCGGTCGTGGTCGGGATCGCGGTGCTGGTGCTGCTGGCCGACCCGTACGCGCTCGAGCTGACCTTCACGGACGGCGTCGCGCTTGCCGTCCTGTCGCTCCTGCTCGTGGGCCTGCCGTTCGCGGTCAGCGGCCACTTCGGCGTGCTCGGCGTGGGCGACAACAACGACATGTCCGTGCACATGGGCGCGTCCTACTGGCTCCAGACGCACGCCGTGCAGCAGGACGTGATGCTCGTCAAGCCGGGCTACCCGCTTGGGCCGCACGCTCTGGCCGCGACATTCGGCACGGCGTTCGGCATCTCGGTGGAACAGGCCTTCACGGCGGTGATGATGGTCGTGCCGGCTTTGACGGCGCTGGCCGCGTACGGCGGGCTCGAGTCGCTCTCGCGCGGGCCGCGCTTCATCGGCGCGCTGCTCGTGGGCTTCGCCTACATGGCCGCTTCCTATTACGCGCAGGGCGCGTTCAAGGAGACGATCGAGGGGATGTTCCTCGTCGCGTTCGTGCTCGGGCTGCGCGAGTTCGCACAGGAGCTCCACTGGCCGCAGGCGCGCCAGGCGGTGCCACTCGGCGTGATCGCGGCGGGCACGGTCTACACGTACAGCTACCCGGGGGTGTACTGGCCGCTGGCCGCGCTCGGCATGGCGTGGGTGGCGATGGCGGTGCGCGGCGGCCCCGGCTTCGTTGGCCGCGGCTGGTACCTGCTGCGCGACGCCGTCTGGCCGCTGGCGGCCGGGGTCGCGGCGCTCGTGGTGTGCGTGCTGCCGGACATCAACCGTGTCTACAAGTTCGCGAGCTCGCACTACGCCAACGAGCCGCCGGCCGGGCTCGGCAACCTCGTGCACCCAATCACCCCGGCGCAGACGCTCGGGGTCTGGCTCACGCCGGACTTCCGCTTCGACCCCGACCCTCGCTGGCTCACCGTGATCGGGCTGGCGCTGGCCGGCGCCGCGCTCGTTTGGGCGATGTGGGTCTGGTGGCGCGAGGAGGACGTGACGGTGCCGGCGGCGCTGGTGGGCGCGGTGATCGTGTGGTTCGTCGCCACGAAGACGAAGAACCCTTACAACGCGGCCAAGGGCCTGGCGATCATGTCGCCCCTTGTGATGCTGCTGATCGTGAGCGGGCTGCTCGCGCCGCGGCGCGAGCTCCGCTTCGCGAGGCCGGGGCTCGAGCGATTGCGCCTGCCTGTTGCCGTGACGGTGGTGCTGCTCGCCGGCGTGTCGAGCTTCCTCGCGCTGCGCGACGCGCCGGTGGGCCCGCTCGGTCCGTGGAAGCAGCTCGATGCGTTCCGCTCGGAGATCAAGAACGAGCGCGTGCTCGCCAACTACGACGACGACTTCGCGCTGTGGCAGCTGCGCGACGGGGTCGTGGGCCGCTTCCGCTTCCTCTACACGCCGCTGCTCGTGCCGCTCCGGACCGAGAAGCACTGGGCGCCGGGACAGCAGACCGACTTCGACTCGTTCACGTCCAAGACGCTCGACGACTTCGAGTACGTGGTCACGTCGGCCAGCACGTTCGCGAGTCAGATCCCGCCCAACTTCCATCCGGTGCTCGGCACGCCGCAGTACCGGCTGTGGGAACGCGAGGGGCCCACCCCGTCGCGCAGCGTGCTGGCCGAGTCCGGCCGCCCGGGTGCCGTTCTCGACTGCACCACCACCGAGGGACGCGCACTGTCGCGCCGGCGCGGGATCGCGCACGTGATCGCCCAGCCGGTGGTGGGGCCGCCCACCGCGTGGTCCTCGGACGTGAAGGGCGCGGGCGACTCGGCCACGATGCAGCTCAGGCTGCCGCGCGGCGTGTGGGACCTCTCGCTGCAGTACGTGTCGCGCCAGAACGTGACGGTCAGCTGGCCCGGCTTCGCGCGCACGCTGCCGGCCAACCTGGCCCGGATGGGCCCGTTCTTCTCGGCGGGCAGCCTGCGCAGCGACGGCTCGACGCCGGTGGTGGTGAAGGCGACCATCGCCAAGCTGCCGGCATTCGGCCGTCTGCTCGGGTCGACCGGCAACACGCGCGCGCTCGACTCGCTGGCGGGCCGGCCGCTCGGGGCGATCGCGGCCGTGCGCCGCGACACTCGCGGCAGGGACGTTCCGCTCCGCCAGGCCTGCGGCCGCTACGTGGACTGGTACCGGCTGGGCGGCTAACCCGTGGTTGGGTTGCGGCTAACGAAGGCAATGAGGGGAAGGACCGATGTGCCTTGCGCTGATGCGCCGCTCTTCACCTTCTTCACGTTATGCGTGAATAACGTGAAGAGTGTGCGCCCGTTGCCCTCGGATGAGGCCGACCTCGCGGAGTGTGCGGGCGCCGCTAGAAGGTCATGCGCCCGTGGCATTCAGCCATGCCCGCCCGCGCTGCTCTTATTGCTGCTGTGACCGTCCGCCCGCCGCGCGGCAGCTAACGCAGCCAGGTGCGGACGATCGCCTTGGTGAAGCCGAGGCCGTAGCCCAGCGTGGCCGGCTTCTTCGTCTCGCCGTGCATGCGCTTGGCCACCGTGATCGGCACCTCCTCGAGGCGCAGGCCGCGCTTGGCCGCCTCGATCAGGAACTCGGACGCGTGGAACTGCTCCTGGCGCAGGTCGAGCTTGGCCAGGGCGCTCGTCTTGATCGCCCGGTAGCCGCTCGAGCAGTCGGTGATCTCGTTCCGCGTGACCGTGGTGAGCACGCGGTTGAACACCCGCAGGCCGAGCTCGCGCGAGAAGGTGTTGGGGTCGGCGCTGCCGAGAGTGCGTGAACCGTTGACGGCGTCGGCGCGGCCCTGCACGATCGGGCGCACCAGGTGCGGCATCTCCTCGGGCAGATGCTGGCCGTCGGCGTCAAGCGTGACCACCAGCGCCGCGCCCGCCTCGGCCGCCAGCGCATAGCCGGTGCGCAGCGCCGCGCCGCCGCCGCGGTTGCGCAGGTGGCGCGCCACGACAGCTCCCGCGGCCTCGGCCGCCGCGACCGTGCCGTCGTCCGAGCCGTCGTCCACAACGAGCACCGTCGTCGCCAGTCCGCATACGCGATCGGGCACGCGCGACACCACCGCGCCCACGTTCTCGCCCTCGTTGTAGGCGGGGATCACGACCAGGATTCCGTCGCGAACACGCCCGTCGAGGTCGGGCAGGGCGACTTCGAGATGTTCGAGTGTCTGGGTCAAGGGGCTGAGAGGAATGTTGCCGCTAAAGGCAGTCGGCATGCGCCGAACATGACGGGGCGGACGAAGATTCTTGTAAATGCGGCGTGACCGTGCGTTTGCAAAACGCTCTGCGTCGGTATTGTCACCGCTGTGCAAGTCCTCATTTTGGGCGGGGACGGCTATCTCGGCTGGCCGACCGCCCTTCGTTTTTCGGCGCGCGGCCACGATGTCGCGATCGTCGACAACTTTGCCCGGCGCTACTGGCATCTCCAGCAGTCGACCGATTCGCTGACCCCGATCCACTCGCTAGAGGAGCGCATCTCCGCCTGGGAGGAGCACTCCGGCAAGCGCATCAAGGCCTACGTGGGCAACGTGGACGACGGCGACTTCCTCGACCGCGTCGTCGCCGAGCAGCTCCCGGACGTGGTGATCCACTTCGCCGAGCAGCCATCGGCGCCGTTCTCGATGAAGTCGCGCCATCACGCGGTGCTCACGCAGCAGACGAACGTGATCGGCACGCTCAACCTGATGTTCGCGATCCGCGAGCACGTGCCCGATTGCCACATCGTCAAGCTCGGCACGATGGGCGAGTACGGCACGCCCAACATCGATATCGAAGAGGGCTACATCGAGATCAACCACAAGGGCCGTACCGATGTGTTGCCCTATCCGAAGCTTCCCGGGTCGCTCTACCACCTGTCGAAGGTGCACGACTCCCACAACCTGCACTTCGCCTGCCGCGTGTGGGGCCTCCGCGCCACCGATCTCAACCAGGGCGTGGTCTACGGCATCGAGACCGATGAGACCGCGCTCGACCCGCGGCTCGCCACCCGCTTCGACTACGACGAGGTGTTCGGCACCGCTCTCAACCGCTTCTGCGTGCAGGCCATCGTGGGCCACCCGATCACCGTGTACGGCGAGGGCGGCCAGACGCGCGGCTTCCTCAACATCCGCGACACGCTCCAGTGCGTGGAGATCGCGGCGACGCATCCCGCGGCCGCCGGCGAGTTCCGCGTGTTCAACCAGTTCACCGAGCAGTTCTCGGTGCTCGAGCTGGCCCACCTGGTGCAGCGATGTGCCGGCGAGGTCGGTCTCGACGCGACCGTGCGCCACTACCCGAACCCCCGCGTGGAGGCCGAGCAGCACTACTACCACGCGGGCAACGACAAGCTCCTGGCGCTCGGGCTGGAGCCGCACTACCTGGGCGACGAGCTGATCTTCTCGATGCTCAACGTGATCATGACCCACCGCGACAGGATCTCGCTCAGCGAGGTTGCGCCGAAGACGCGCTGGCGTCCGGGCGAGCTGGGCGAGGAGGCCGAGGCGAGTACGGCGTCAGGCACGAACGGCAACCGCACGGCCGCCTCCGGCGGGCCGGACGACGACGTGCTCGGCGAAGAAGGCGTGCCGGGCGCGGCCGTCTAGCGCAGCGAGCGAACTGCCTTCTTGAACCAGCGCAGCGCCGGCTTCGGCTTGCCGTTGATGGTCAGAAGGCCGGTGTGCAGGCCCCAGAAGTTCTTGCCGCCGGCGTAGACGGGCTGGTCGCGCCAGTCGTAGTAGACGATGCCGCGCAACTTGAGCTTCTTGCGCGCCTTCCATAGGCCGCGGATGGCCTGGTAGGTGTACGGGCCCTGCTCGCGGCCCACGGTGAAGCGCCCCTTCGGGTGCTCGGGACCGCGGTCCGCCCAGCCGAACTCGCTGATGCGCAGCGCCGTGGCCCGGCCGCCGAAGCCGTTCACGAGCCGGCGGATGTGCTTGATCAGGCCGATCACCGCCTTGCCGGTGGGCGCGTAGCCGTTCACGGCGAGGGTGTCGAACGCGCCCGCCGCGCCTGCGCGGTACATCTGCTTCACGTACCTGGCAAGCGGGATCGAGCCCTTGATGCGGCTGTCGGGGATGCCCGCGGTGATGATCTCCGCGTTGGGGTCGACCGCCTTGATCTTCTGTGAGGCCAGGCGGAGCATCTGCACGTAGGCGGCGGCGTTCGGACGCGGCTGCCAGTACACGGGCAGGTTCGGCTCGTTCCAGATCTGCCAGGCGGTGATGGGGTGGCGCGGGAGCCCGGGGTGCTCGGCCCAGAAGGAGCCGGTGGTGCCGTAGTGCTGGGCGAGCATCGCGCCGAAGTCGCCGATCGCGCCGAGGTCGGCGGGCGGGTAGCTGCCGCGCACGGCGCCGCTGGCGGGAGCCGTGGTGATCGACGGCGGCGGGTCCATCAGCACCGGCATCACCGTTATGCCCTGCTGGGCCATCGCGGTCATGAAGTTGTCGAGGTAGTCCCAGTTGACGTTGCTCGGGCCGTTGCCGAAGGTGAGGAAGTCCCAGTCGAACTTCTGGCGCAGCAGGCCGACGCCGGTGGCGCGGATGGAGTCGACGTAGGAGGAGCCGCCGCCCGAGCCGAGCGTGGCGAAGGTCTCGTCGCTCACCACCCCCACGAAGGAGTTGGGCGTGACGGGCAGGATCGCCTTGTTGGCAGCGTGAGCCTTGCCGCTCAGCGTGGCGGCGACGATGAAAGCGGCGAGAGCTGCGCTCGCGATCGCAAGCACGACAACTCGCCTGAGCAGTGACCCCTCGACATGCATCAGGTTCTGTATCGGCACCGGCTTTAATCGCCCCAAGCCGGTGGGAGATTTCTTACCCAGATGGGTCGGGCTCAGAACACGACAACCGTCGCGATTGGGCGGTCGCTACCCTTCCCTGCCGGGCGCCCGTAGCTCAGCTGGATAGAGCGTCGGTCTACGGAACCGAAGGTCAGAGGTTCGAATCCTCTCGGGCGCGCTATCTGACTCGGAGGAGCGCGCGCATTTCCGGGACGTCCGACGCCGGTACGCAGCAAGCGTGGCTCCGTGAGGCGGCGGATGTCGCGGAGCAACTGGGCGCGGACGTCGAGCACGGCCTGAGCAAGGCGGAGGCGCGAGGGCGGCTCGAGCGCTTCGGGCACAACGTCCTTCCGAGCGCTGAGCCGGTTCCGCGCTGGCGGCGGTTGCTCGAGCAGTTCGCCGACCCGCTGATCTACCTGCTGCTCGCGGCGGTCGTCGTCTCCCTGGTCGCGTGGGCGCTGGAGGGCGGAGACGGCGCGCCCGTCGACGCGATCGTGATCACTGTGATCGTCCTGCTCAACGGGGTGCTCGGCTACGCCCAGGAGGCGCGCGCCGAGCAGGCGGTGGCGGCTCTGCAGCGGATGGCCGCGGCGAGTGCGACCGTGCGACGCGACGGGCGTCAACAGCGGATCCCGGCCGCCGATGTCGTGCCGGGGGATGTGCTCGTCCTGTCCGAGGGCGACGCGGTGAGCGCAGATGCCCGGCTGGTCGAGGCCGATTCGCTGATGGTCGCCGAGGCGGCGCTGACCGGCGAGAGCGAGCCGGTGCTGAAGGACACGGCCCCGCTGGCCGAGCCCGCGACGGTGGGGGATCGCATCAACATGGTCTTCAACGGCACGGCGGTCACGCGCGGGCGCGGCGTTGCGCTCGTGAGCGCGACCGGCCTGGCGACCGAGATGGGCGAGGTCGCGCGGCTGCTGGGCCAGACCGAGCAGGACAGCACGCCGCTGCAGCGCGAGATCGCGCGGGTGGGCCGCGCGCTCGGGGTGGCGGTGGTGGTGATCGCGCTCGCCGTCATCGCGGCGATCCTGCTCACGGCCGACGTGGACAGCGCGTCGGATGTGGTGGATGTGCTGCTGGTGGGCGTGTCGCTCGCTGTCGCGGCTGTGCCGGAGGGGCTCCCGGCGATCCTGTCGGTGGTCCTGGCGCTGGGCGTGCAGCGGATGGCCCGCCGGCAGGCGATCGTCAAGCGGCTGTCATCGGTGGAGACGCTCGGCTCTGCGTCGGTCGTGTGCTCGGACAAGACCGGCACGCTGACGCGCAACGAGATGACGATCGAGAGGATCGTCACTGCGTCCGGCGAGGTGGAGGTGACGGGCAGCGGCTACAGGCCCGAGGGGGAGCTGCGCGTGGACGGGCATCCGCTGGAGGACCCCGTGCTGCTCGACGAGGTGCGGTTCGTGATCGGTGGCGGCAGCCTGGCGAACGACGCGGTGCTGAGCCAGGGCGACGGCGGCGAGTGGGCGGTTCAGGGCGATCCGACGGAGGCCGCGTTCCTCGTGGCCGAGGCGAAGGTGGCCGGCTTGGCCGCAGACCGGCTCGCGCGGTTTCGGCGGGTTGGCGAGATCCCGTTCAGCTCGGAGCGCAAGCTCATGAGCACGCTTCAGGCCGACGTGGAGCGCGACGGTCGCATCGCCGTGGTCACCAAGGGCGCACCCGACGTGCTGCTCGCGCGCTGCACCCACGAGCGCGTGGCGGGCGAGCTGCGGCCGCTCAGCCAGGCGCGGCGTGACGAGGTGCTGGCGGCGGTCGAGCGGCTCGCCGACCGGGCACTGCGCACGCTCGCGGTCGCCTACCGCGCGCTGCCCGACACGAGCGCGCCGGCGCAGGACGAGTCGCTCGAGCGCGAGCTCGTGTACCTGGGCCTGGTCGGCATCATCGACCCGCCGCGTGCGGAAGCGCGAACCGCAATCGGCGAGGCGCAGTCCGCTCGCGTGCGGACGATCATGATCACCGGCGACCATCCCCGGACGGCGGCGAGGATCGCCACCGACCTCGGCATCGTGGAACCCGGCGCCCAGGCGCTGACCGGCGCCGATCTGGAGGCGCTCGACGCGGACGGCATGCGCGCCGCGGCGCGGACCGTGTCGATCTACGCGCGCGTGGCGCCCGACCACAAGCTCCGCATCGTCGACGCGCTCCAGGGCGAGGGAGCGATCGTGGCGATGACCGGCGACGGCGTGAACGACGCCCCGGCGTTGAAGTCGGCGGACATCGGGGTGGCGATGGGCGTCACCGGCACCGACGTCGCCAAGGAGGCCGCCGACATGATCCTCGCGGATGACAACTTCGCGACGATCATCGCCGCGGTCCGCGAGGGGCGCGGGATCTTCGCCGACATCCGGAAGTTCCTGCGCTTCCTCCTGTCCTCCAATGTGGGCGAGGTGCTCACGATGTTCCTCGGCGTGATCTTTGCCGGCGCGCTGGGGCTCGAGGCCACCGGCACGGCGCTGTCCGTGCCGCTGGTCGCGACCCAGATCCTCTGGATCAACCTGCTCACCGACAGCACTCCCGCGCTGGCGATCGGTGTCGATCCGCCCCCCGATGACGTGATGCGGCGTCCGCCGCGCGGCCCGGACGATCGCCTCATCGATCGCGAGATGTGGATCGGGATCGTGTGGGTCGGCCTGGTGATGGCCGTCGTGACCCTCGCGGCGCTCGATCTGCGGCTGGACGGCGGGCTCCTGGGCGGCTCCGGGAACATTGACAAGGCGCGAACGATGGCGTTCACCACGCTCGTCTTCGCGCAGCTGTTCAACTGCTTCAACGCTCGCTCGGACCGCACGAGCGCCTTCCACCACCTCTTCACCAACCGCTGGCTGTGGGGCGCGATCGCGCTGTCGGCAGCGCTGCAGGTGGCCGTCGTGCAGCTGCCGTTTCTGGGCGACGCTTTCAAGACCGTGCCGCTGGCCTTCGATGAGTGGCTGATCTGTCTCGGCCTCGCGAGCGTCGTCCTGTGGGCGGACGAGCTGAAGAAGCTCGCCGAGCGGCGCCTGCGTTCCTAGCGCTCCATTACGCTGCGCGCGTGGGAGGGGCACGGATCGAACCGGGATCGCCGGATCAGATCGGCTGGGTAAACGCCGCGATCACCCGCGTGATCGGCCTTGGCGTGGGCGGGCGGCCGCCGCACCTGTTCACGACGCTCGCGCGGCACCGCGGGCTGTTCCGCCGCTGGCTCCGCTTCGCCAGCGGTCTGATGCCGGGAGGCAAGCTGCCGCGCGCCGACAGCGAGCTGCTGATCCTGCGCACGGCCTCCAACTGCGGCTGCGAGTACGAGTGGCGCCATCACGAGCGCATCGCGCTCAGCGCGGGACTGATCGCCGAGCAGATCGCCGCGGTGCGGGAGGGCGAGGCCGACTTCTCGCCGCGCCAGCAGGTGCTGCTGCGTGCCGCCGACGAGCTGCACGCCGAGCGCAATCTGTCCGATGAGACCTGGGCCGAGCTGAGCGGATTCCTGTCCGACACCGAGCTGATCGAGCTGTGCATGCTCGTCGGTCACTACGAGATGCTCGCGATGACCATCAACTCGCTGCGCGTGCAGCCAGACGCCATGCCCGATCGGCCGTCGCGCCTGGCGGCGCGGGTGCTCAGCCGATGAGCTCCCTGCGGGACAGGCGCGTGGTGATCACCGGCGCGGCGCGCGGCATCGGCGCCCTGCTCGCGAAGCGCCTGCACGAGCGCGGTGCGCGGGTCGCGCTGCTGGGTCTCGAGCCGGAGCAGCTCGCCAAGGTGGCCGAGTCGTGCGGCGGCGCACCGTGGTGGGAGTGCGACGTGACCGACCGCGACCAGGTGGCGACGGCGGTGGCCGAGGCCGTCGAGCGCTTCGGCGGGCTCGACGTGGCGGTGGCCAACGCGGGCGTGGGCGCGCAGATGACGCTGGTGGACGGCGACGACTCGATCTGGGACACCACGCTGGCCGTCAACCTCGCCGGCACCTACAATCTCGTGCGCGCCGCGGCGGGTCATGTGAGCCATCCGAACGGCTACTTCCTCGTCACCGCATCGCTCGCCGCCGCGGTGCACCTTCCACTGATGTCCGCATACTGCGCGTCCAAGGCCGCGGTGGAATCGCTGGGCGACTCGCTGCGGATCGAGCTGCGGCCGAGCGGGGCGAAGGTGGGCGTGGCGTACTACGCGGAGCTCGATACCGACATGACCTCCCGCGGCTTCGCGACGAAGGCGGCCGCCCGGATGCCGCTGGGCGGCCACGGCCACCTGCCGGTCGCGCCGGTGGGACCGGCGATCGACGCTCTCGAGCGCGGGATCACCAAGCGCTCGAGGCGGATCGTCTCGCCGTCCTGGGTGGGTCCCGTGCTGGCGATCCGCCCGCTCGCCCAGCGCCTGATCGAGACGCAGGCTCGCCGCGGTCTGGCCAAGACGCTCGAGATCGCGCGGGGCGAGGACGTGTCACTCACCACGCCGCAGCCCGAGCGCGACCGCGCTACTTAACGCACTCCACGTACAGCGTGCCGTCGCGGCGCGACTCGGTGTCGGCCGCCGGCTGGATGTCCGTGTCCCCCGACTCGCGGGCGCGCGCCTCGCTGAAGCCTGCGGCGCGACACATCAGCGTGAGCGTCTGGGCGTCGTACATCGCCCGGTGCCCGTGCTCATAGAACAGCGCCTGCACGGCGATCAGACCGGTGGGCTGCGAGTTCGCCCAGTCGGGATCGGCCAGCCCGGCGTAGGACGCCACGCAGGCGCCGGCGTCCGGCACGCCGATGCGCAGCCGCCCGCCCGGCTTGAGCACGCGCAGGCACTCCTGGGCTAGCGCGTAGCCCTGCTGCAGCGTCAGGTGCTCCATCAGGTGCTCGTGCAGGATCGCGTCGACCGAGTTGTCGCGCAGCGGAATGCCGCCGGCCAGGTTCCAGACGATGTCGGCGCGGGTCATGAACAGGTCCACGTTCACCCAGCCGTCCTTGTGCAGCCAGCCGCAGCCGAGGTGCAGCTTGAGCGGCGACTGGTCCTGGGCGGCCGCCCACTTGCGCCGCGCCACCGGCAGCATCGCCCTCGTCCCCCAGGAGCGCACCAGCCCGGGTAGCCAGCGAGGCAGGCGCCGGATGAGCGCGCCGCCGCGCACGGGCGGCTCGTCCATCTCGACCAGGCCGGTGGCCATCAGGTCGCGCATCTCCGCCAGCTGAGCGTCGCTGGGCTGTGGCGCCTCCAGGGACCAGGGTGCTTCTTCTCCGTGCATGGACGGGGAAACCTACCCGGCGGCGCGGCCGTGTCCCGGGGAGCGCGCGCATCACCCCGAATCGGGGTGCAAGCGCCCTGGTGCGCATGAGGCCCGCTGGAGACACTCCAGCCATGTGCCGCTGGATGGCCTGGATCGGGCAACCGGTGTTGATCGAGGAGCTGCTTTTCAACACGCAGCACGGGATCGTGGACCAGAGCCTGCATGCCCGGATGGGCGCCGAGCCCACGAACGGCGACGGCTTCGGTCTCGGCTGGTACGGCGGCGGCGAGGGACCCGCCCTCTACCGCAGCGTGGCGCCCGCCTGGGGCGACCCGAACCTGCGCGAGCTGGCCGGTCACATCGAATCGCCGCTGTTCATCGCGCACATCCGCGCGGCGATCGGCTCGCCGGTGCAGGAGACCAACTGCCACCCGTTCCGCCATGGCAATTGGCTGTTCGTGCACAACGGCTTGATCGCGGACTTCAGGCAGCTGCGGCGCGACCTGATGTTCGCGCTCGAGCCGTCGCTGTTCGCCGAGGTGAACGGGTCGACCGACACCGAGGTGGTGTTCAACCTGGCGCTGACATTCGGCCTGCAGCAATCGCCGATCGACGCGCTCGAGGCAGCGCTCGGGCTGATCGAGGAGACCGCCGCGCGGCGCGGGATCGAGAACGCCGTGCAGGGCACTTTCGGGGTGAGCGACGGCGAGACTCTGTGGGCCGTCCGCTATGCGAGCGACGGCAACGCCCGCACCCTCTTCGCCTCGTGCGATGCCGAGTCGATCCGGCATCTCCATCCAGAGAACCCGCGCTTCCAGCGCCTGCATCCCGACGACCGCGTGATCGTGTCGGAACCGTTCTCCGACCTGCCCGGGGTCTGGCAGGAGATCCCGCAGGCCACCGCGGTCACCGTCCGGCACGGCGCGCCGCTGGAGGAGCGCCCGTTCCGGCCGCGCTCGCCGGCCGCGCGGGACGACACCGTCAGGGTCGGCGAGCCGAGGTTCGGCAGCACGATCAAGAGCTGATGGCCGACATCGCCGTTCCCGATGACGTTGGGCCGGCGAACACCACCGCTGACCGCGTCGCGGGCGCGGGCGTGCTGGCCGCGGCGTGTGTGTCCGCGTTCGTGGTCAACGCGAACACGTCGGCGGTCAGCATCCTCCTGCCGTCGATCAGCAAGGACGTGGGCGCCTCGGTGGCCAAGCTGCAGTGGGCCGTGACCGGCTACTCGATGGTGGGCGCGGCCGTGATCGTCACCTCCGGCGCGCTCGGCGACGTGTTCGGGCGCCGGAAGATCTTCATCGGCGGACTGCTCCTGTTCGTGGCCTCATGCGTCCTGATCGCGCTGTCGCAGGGCGCCGCCGGCGTGGTGGGCGGCCGCATGGTCCAGGGCGCCGCGGGCTCGACGATCCTGGCGTGCGGCATGTCGCTGCTCTCGGTGGCGGCCTCCGGCCAGAGCCAGATGAAGGCGGTCACCTTGTGGGGCGCGGCATCGGCCGCCGGCGGTGCGGCGGGCCCGCTGGTGGGCGGCGTGCTCGTGGGCACGACCGGCTGGCAGGGCCTCTTTTGGATCGACGCGGCCATCGCCGCGGCGTGCATTCCGGTCACGCTGCGCACCGTGCAGGAGTCGAGCGACCCGAACCGGCCGCGCTCGATCGACTACGCCGGGACGGTCCTCGTGGCCTGCGTGCTCGTCCCGCTCGTGCTGGCGCTCAGCGAGGGCAACGACTGGGGCTGGGGATCCGTGCAGACGCTCGGCTGTCTCGCGGGCTCGATCGTCGCCGGCTTCGCCTTCGTGGCGGTCGAAAAGCGCGTGACCGCGCCGCTCGTGGACCTCAAGCTGCTCCGCAACCGCACGCTGGTGGGCGCCACGCTCGCGATCCTCATCGTGGCCGGGACGATCAATGCCCTCATGTACATCGCCAGCCTCTACTTCCAGAACCCGGCGGCGTTCGGGATGACAGCGCTGGAGGCGGGCCTCGCGACGCTGCCCGCGGCCGCCGGGATGATCGCCATCACGCCTGCGATCACCCCGCTCGCCGGCCGCCTGGGCGCGGCTCGCGTTGTCGGGATCGGCTTCGCGCTCTCGGCGCTCGCGTTCGGCGCGCTCGCCTTCGTGCACGCGTCCTGGACGTATGCCGCGTTCGTGCTGCCGCTGATCGTTACCGCTGTCGGACTCGGCTTCGCCAACGGTCCCGCTTCGTCGGGCTCCACTTCAGCGGTGGCGCCCGAGGAGGTGGGCCAGGCGTCCGGCATCTCGAACATGGCGCGCTACGTCGGCGCGGCGATAGCCGTGGCGGCGATCGCGACGATCTACAACGCCGTGATCAACGACCACCTGGACAAGGGTTCGTCGAAGGCGGACGCGCTCGCCGCCGGTTTCGGCGCCAGCTCGCTGATGCTGGCCATCACCTGCGCCGCGGGAGTGGCGCTGGGCGTGCTGATGGTCCGCCACCGCCCGCCCAACACCGACGCGGTGCACCGCGCGGCCGCCGCCGCCGCACCGCTCCACACCATTCCCACGCAGCCCACCGCCCAGTCCTGAGCGCGCTACCCCCGCTGGGCTAGCCCCTGCCGCTTTCTACAGTTCTGGGGGCGAGGCGCCGATGGCTTGGGAGAGTCCGTCGAGCTCGCGCATTCCCTTCATGCGTCGTCTGCTTCTCACATTCGTCCTCTGCCTTTGCGGCTCGGCGCTGGTCGCGCCGGCGGCCTTCGCGCGTCACTACAAGGCGCCGTGCGTCGGTCCCGGCAAGTCCGGGCCGACCTGCAACTTCTGGACCGCACGCGCGGTGTCGATCAACGACGGCGACACGATCGGCGTGCGCATCGACGGCCAGCGCCGCGTGTGGCAGGTGCGCTTCATCGGTGTGCAGGCGATGGAGCTCCACCACTACGACCCCAAGCACCGCTCGGGCCAGTGCAACTCCGTCGAGGCCGCCAACCGCGTGCAGCAGCTCGTTCGCGGGAGCCACAACCGCGTGCTGCTCTCCGCGCAGCATCCGGGCACGCGCTTCACCTACCGGCTCGGCCGCTACATCAGCGTGCGCGTACACGGCAAGTGGAAGGACCTCGGCGCGATCGAGATGTCCGAGGGCCACACGCTCTGGATGTCGGACGAGCGCGAAACCGCCTGGAACAACGTCTACAACAAGCTCGGCCAGCAGGCGGCGCAGAAGCACCTCGGCCTCTGGGACCCGGTGCACTGCGGCAGCGGGCCCGACCAGGACGTGCCGCTGCGCGTGTGGGTGAACTGGGATCCGCACGGCGTGGACCAGAACGACGTGAACGGCGAGTGGGTGAAGATCCAGAACCTCAGCGCCACCAAGTCGGTCAACCTCGGCCGCTGGTGGATGCGCGACTCGGGCCTCCGCCGCTACACCATCCGGCGCGGCACGGTGCTGAAGCCAGGCGCCACGATCACGATCCACGACGGTCACGGCCGCCACTCGGGCGACCAGTTCTACTGGGGCCTCGGCTTCCCGACCTTCCAGAACATCGGCGACGGCGCCTACCTGTTCGACCCGCGCGGCGACCTGCGCGCGTACATGGTCTTCCCCTGCGTGGCCGCGTGCGCGGATCCGAACCAGGGCAAGCTCGAGGTCTCGGCGCAGCTGCGCGGGCACCAGTACATCCAGATCCAGAACGTCTCTGCGAGCCCGGTGAGCCTCTACGGCTACGAGCTGCGCGCGCCGGGCTGGCCCTATGACTTCGGGCCGAACTCGGTGCTGCAGCCTGGCGCGACGATGCGCGTCGACCTCGACGGCGCGACCGCGCAGGACAGCGCTCTGGATCGCCACTGGGGATCGCCGTACCCGTTCCTCCACCCGCGCGGCGACACCGTGCGCGTGCAGACGTTCAACGACATCAGGGTGGCGTGTGCGTCGTGGGGCGCGGCCAGCTGCTGACCGGGGTTTTCTCGTCGATTGGTCGTTTGATCCGGCTACAGGCGGCTCAACTGACCAACCGGCAGCCGCCCGGCGCCTCAGGAACGCTGGCTCAGACCACCACGTCGTCGACGTAGCACCACTGCCATACCTCGCCGGGCTCGAGCGAGCCGGCGATCGGATGCCCGGCCGACGCCGCGTGCTTCGAGGCGTGCTGGTTCTTGGACGAGTCGCAGCAGCCCACCTGGCCGCAGGTCATGCACAGCCGCAGGTGCACCCACGTGTCACCCATGGCAACGCACTCGCCGCACACGCGCTCGTCCGTGCCCATCACCCGGATCATGTCCAGGTGCTCGCAGATCACGGCCACGAAGGGAAAGTTAGCGCGCTTACAATCGCCGAATGAGCCCCGTCCGCCCGAGCGTGCAGGTGGTCGGCCGCGCGCTCGACCCTGAGCATCACCGGCTGCGCGACCTGCTCACCCGCAGCGCCCAGCCCTACGACTTCTTCGAGGCGGGCTCGACCGGGGCCGACCACGTGCTGGCCGGCCACGGCGCGCAGGACGCGGAGCTGCCCGTGCTGATCGACGGCGACGAGGTGCACAAGGCCGTGACGGTCGAAGGGCTGGCCGAGCTCTGGCACATGTCCTCGCCGCCGAGCAAGGCCCACTACGACCTGATCATCGTCGGGGCCGGTCCAGCCGGGCTGGCCGCGGCGGTCTACGCCGCCTCCGACGGACTCTCCACGCTCGTGGTCGAGGAGGACGTGCCGGGCGGCCAGGCCAGCCACACCTCGCTGATCGAGAACTTCTTCGGCTTCGTGGACGGCATCGGCGGCGCGGAGCTGGCGCGCCTGGCCGGCAGGCAGGCCGAGAAGTTCGGCGCGGAGCTCGTGCTGCTGCGCGGGGTGGAGGGGAGCAAGCGCGCAGGCGGCAGGCCGGTCATGCACGTGAAGGGCGGCTACGAGGTCACTGCCGACGCCACCATCGTCGCCCCCGGCATGCACTGGCGCCGGCTCGAGGTCGAGGGCGTGAACGACCTGCTCGGTCGCGGCGTGTACTACGGGGCGGGCCGCAGCGAGGCCGCGCGCTGCGGCGGCGACGACGTGGTCGTCGTGGGCGCGGGCAACTCGGCCGGCCAGGCCGTGATGAACCTGGCGGACGCCGGCGCGAACGTGACGATGGTGGTGCGCGGCGACCGCCTGGGCAAGACGATGTCCGGCTACCTGGTCGACCGCATCGAGGCAAACGAGGCGATCCAGGTACACCTGAACACGCAGGTCACGGAGGTGCACGCCGACGGCGACCACCTCGGCCAGGTGACCATCACGGACGCCGGCGGCAGGACGCAGCGCCGCTCCGCCCGCGGGCTCTTCCTGTGCATCGGCGGCATGCCGCGCAGCGGCTGGGCCGAGCCCTCGGGCGTGCACACCAACGACAAGGGCTTCCTGCTCACCGGCCCTGACCTGCTCGTGGGCGGGCAGCGGCGCGAGGAGTGGCCGCTCGACCGCGACCCGCTCGCACTCGAGACGAGCGTGCCCGGCCTGTTCGCTGCAGGCGATGTGCGCAGCGGCTCCACCAAGCGCGTGGGCGCGGCCGTGGGCGAGGGCGCGATGGCCACGGCGCTCGTGCATCGCCGGCTCGAGGAGCTGGCGGCGGCCGAGGGGTAAGACCGACCGCCCCAACCGACGCTCACAAGTATGGCGAGCGAATGGCACCCAACCACGGCGCTGGTGCTCTCCGGCGGCGCATCGCTCGGCGCGATACAGGTGGGCATGCTCCAGGCGCTGTATGAGCGCGGCGTGGTGCCCGACCTGATCGTGGGCACCTCCGCGGGGGCGCTCAACGGCGCCTTCATAGCCTCGCGCCCGCAGACCGTCGCGACCGCGGTTGAGCTTGCAGGCATCTGGAAGAAGCTGCGTCGCGGGCAGGCATTTCCGCTCAATCCGGTCACCGGCCTGTTCGGCTTCCTCGGCGCCCGGGATCACCTCGTGCCGGACTCGGGGCTGCGCAGGCTGATCGCTCGGCACATGCAACACGACCTGCTCGAGGAGCTGCCGATTCCGCTGCACGTGGTGGCCGTGGATGCCATCAGCGGCGAGGAGCTGCGCCTCTCGAGCGGACCCGTGCTGGACGCCGTGCTCGCGAGCGCCGCGATCCCCGCCGTGCTGCCGCCGGTGCCGTGGGAGGACCGCATGCTGGTGGACGGAGGCGTGGCCAACAACACGCCGATCTCCCACGCGCTCGACCTTGGGGCGCAGCGCATCTACGTCCTGCCCACCGGCCACGCGTGCGCCCTCGAGGAGCCGCCGCACGGGGCGCTCGGCATGGCGCTTCAGGCGCTCAGCCTGCTCACGCAGCGGCGCCTCGTGGAGGACATCGAGCGACACCGGGGGGACGAGCAGCTGATCGTCCTGCCGCCGCCCTGTCCGCTGAGCGTCCAACCGACGGACTTCTCCCACGCAGGTGAGCTGATCGAGCGAGGCCTGCATGACGCCCGCCGCTTCCTGGCGCGGGGCGGCGAGCACCGTCCACCGATACGGATGCGCCCGCATCGCCACGCGCGAGGCGTACCCTTTGCAAATGGGCAAATTTCGAATCCAACCGCACGTACGTCTCCAGGAATGGGTAGCTGAGGACCTCGGCTTCTTCGCCGACGAGGGCCTCGACTACGAGTTCGAACCCCAGGGATTCGCCGGCGCCTCGCGCTCGGTGAGTGCCACCGACTCGGCGCCGCTCGAGATCCGCAGCGGAGCCTTCGAGGACATGGCCGAGGGCCGCTCCTGCGAGGTGTCGGCCGCATGCCACTGGGCGGTGAACGCCGCGGCCTCGTCCAGCCACGGGAAGATGTGGGGCAAGGCGTACTCCGTGTGCGAGTCGGGCGTGTTCGTGGCCGCGGACTCGCCCTACAAGGGCCCAGAGGACCTGGCAGGCGTGGGCGTCGGCGTGGGCTACCACTCGGGCAGCCACTACTCGGCGATCCAGGCGCTCGAGCCGTTCCTCCAGCGCGAGCAGATCGAGCTGAGCTTCATCGGCCTACCGTTCGATCGCGTGCGCCAGCTCGTGTCGGGCGAGGTCCAGGCGGTCAACGTGTTCGGCGCGCAGTACTACATCCTCGAGCAGCTCGGCTTCCGGAAGCTCGTGGACAGCACCTTCATCATGGGCTTCCTGGTGGCACAGGACGTCGACCAGGGCGACCTGGAGCGCTACTTCAGCGCGATCCGCCGTGCCCAGCGCGAGATCGACCTCGAGCCGGAGCGCTTCAAGCACTACTGGGAGCGCGAGCTGCCGGACGACCTGCGCGCGCTCGTGGACGTGCGCCGCTTCGGCCCCGGTGAGCGGATCGTGTTCGAGCCCTACACGCGCGACATGTTCGAGCGCACCCATCGCTGGATGGAGAGCTGGGAGCTGTTCGATCCCAGCACGGCGGGCACGCCGACGTACGAGAACGCCGTGCTGAGCTAGCGACCTAGTGCGGTAGCGGCTGGTCGTCCTCGCTTCTCAGCGCCCGGGCCACGGCCTGCATGACGCCGAGCGAGGAGAGCAAGTAGACGAGCACCGCCGGAACCAAGATCCACCAGGTGTCGATCTCGCCAAGCGCCCACACCCCGGCCACCACGGCCGCGGTTGCCAGCGAGAAGATGTAAAGGAGTCTCATTCTCAGCCCTTCCGAAAGTAGGCGGCATTGATCTCGATGTAGCGCTGCCACTCGGGCGGAACCTCGTCCTCGGGAGTGATCGCGTCGACGGGGCACGCCTCTACGCACGCATCGCAGTCGATGCACTCCGCCGGATCGATGTAGAGCTGTTCGTGTAGATCGAAGTCCGGCTCCTCCCGCGTGGGATGGATGCAATCCACCGGGCAGACCTCGACGCACGAGTGGTCTTTCACGCCGATGCACGGCTCGTTGATCACGTACGCCAATCGAAGTCCCTTCTTATTTACACAGCGCTCTTGGGTAAAATGGTAACAGGAAAAGCCGTGGTTTTCCCAACTGTGCTGTGTAAAACTGGTGACGATGGACATGCCACACCGAGCCGATCCGCGGGACGTGCTCGCGCAGCCGGCGCGGGCACAGCTGTTCGAGCTTCTGTCCGAGCTGAGACGACCGGCTAGCACCAGCGAGCTGGCCGAGCGCGTCGGGCTGCATCCCAACGGGGTGCGGCTGCACCTGGACCGCATGCTCGAGGCGGGGCTGGTGGAGCGCGCACGCGCGCGGCAGCAGCGCGGGCGGCCGCGGGACACCTGGGCGATCGCGCCGGGCGCCCGCCCGGGCGGCCAGGCCCCACACGCATATGTGCAGCTCGTGCGCTGGCTCGCGCGCGCGACTCCCGTGGGACCACAGCGGCTGCGCGAGGTCGAGGCCGCAGGGCGGGAGATCGGGCGAGAGGTGGCGCCCGAGCCATCCGAGGAGGCGTTCCACGCGACGCTGATAGCGCTCGGCTTCGCGCCCCGGATCGATCGTGACGAAGGCGGCGACGTGACGTTCTGTCTCTGCAACTGCCCCTACCGCGACGCGGTGCGCGAGAACCCGGAGCTGATCTGCGCGCTCCACCGTGGCCTCACGCGCGGGCTGCTCGACGTGCTCGAGCCGGAGGCCGAGCTGGCGGGGTTCGTGCCGCACGACCCGGACGAGGCCGGCTGCCTGATCGAGCTCGCGGTGAAGACGCCGTGACGGATCGCCGCTGCCGCCGGCGCGCGGTGTCTCCCAACTCGCCGCGGCCGAGTCAGCTGCTGGCGCTCTTCTTCGCGGTGGGCCTGACCATGCTCGTGTTCGGGGGCGCCGCCGCGATCGCCGATGCGCTGGGTGGTCCCAGGTGGCTCCACTGGCTCTCGCTCCACCTGGCTTTGCTCGGCGGCGTGTCGCAGCTCGTGCTCGGCGCGGGCCAGTTCTTCGCCTGCGCCTTCCTGGCCACCGATCCGCCGTCGCGCAGGCTCGTGGCGGCGCAGCTCGCCACCTGGAACGCGGGCACCGCGCTGGTGGCCATCGGCGTTCCCGCTGAGCTCCACGGCCTCGTGGATGCCGGGGTCGTGCTCGTGCTGGCCGGGCTCCTGCTGTTCGCCTACGCGTTGCGCGGGATGCAGCGCGGCTCGCTTCAGCGCGCCCCGTGGGCGGTGCGCTGGTACCTGGCGTGCGCCGCCTGCCTCGCGGCCGGCGCGCTGGTTGGCGCGCTGCTCGCGGCCGGCACCTCGTGGACGCACGGCAGCCTGCTCGGCGCGCACCTCGCGCTCAACCTCGGCGGCTGGCTGGGCATGGCCATCGTCGGGACGCTGCACACGTTCTTCCCCTCGCTCACGCACACGCGTCTGCGCTTTGCCCGGCTGCAGAGCCCGACCTTCGGCCTGTGGCTCGGCGGCGTCGCGGCGATCGCGCTGGGCGCCGCGTTCGGCAGCGACGCCGTGATCGCTATCGGCTGGCTCGCGCTGCTCGGCGCGGCGGGATTGCTCGGCATCAACCTGATCACCTCGCTGCGCGGCGCGGATACGCCGCTCACGCTCCCCGCCAGGCTGATCGGCCTGGCTCAGTGCTTCCTCGGCGCGGGCCTCACGCTCGCGTTCGTCGCGACCCTGAGCGAGGGATCGGCCGCCGTGTTCGCGGGCTCTTCCCGGGCGGCGCTCGCCGCCCTCATCGCCGGTGGCTGGATCGGCCTGACGGTGGCCGGCTCGTTGCTCCACCTGCTGTCCGTCGTGGTCCGGGTGCGCCACTTCTCCCGCGCGATGCCCTCGCCGCGGCCGCTTCCCGACAGCGCGCTCGCGGGCGCGGCGGGTCTCGGGATCGCGGGCGCGGCGCTCTCGCACGCACCGGGCCTCAACGCGCTCGGCACGCCCGCGGCAATCCTGCTGCTCCTGGTCACCGCGCTGCTGGCGGCCCGGATCCTGCCGCTCGCCTGGCGCGGGCTGCGGCCGGTCCGGCGTTGACAGCGGGCGGCTTAGCTCAGATGCTGAGCAGATGCCCGAGCCCTACCAGGCGATCGGACTCGTGCCCACGATGTGGGGCATCCGCCGCCGCGAGGAGATCGCCAAGAACCTCGAGCACCTCGAGCACCTGACCAAGGCGGCGTTCTGGCTCGGCGGGCTCGACCAGCCGGTCAAGCTCGTCGCGATTCCGGAGGGCGCCCTTCAGGGGTTCACCGACGAGGTGATGGACCTCGACCACGAGGACTACGCGCGCGAGTGCGCGATCGACATCCCCGGCCCCGAGACCGAGCGGCTCGGCGAGCTGGCGCGCCAGTGGGACATCTTCATCATGGCCCAGGCCAAGGCCCACCACGAGGAGTTCCCCGGCCGCTTCTTCAACGTCGGCTTCGTGATCGACCCGAACGGCGAGGTGATCCTCAAGCACCACAAGGTCGCGACGCTCCTGCCGGTGGAGCACTCGCTCACGCCGCACAACGTGTGGGACCGTTGGGTGGAGCTGTACGGCGAGAACCTCGACGCCTTCTACCCGGTGGTCGACACCGAGATCGGGCGGCTCGGGATCATGATGGCCAACGAGGGCTCGTATCCCGAGAACGCGCGCGGGCTCGCCATGAACGGCGCCGAGGTGGTCTATCGCGCGTCGTTCCCGCACCGCGCGAGCGACGCCTTCGTGATCCAGACCCGCGCCCGCGCGCTCGACAACAACATGTACGTGATCGCTCCCAATCTCGGCACCTACTACCTCACAGCCGACTCGGATACGCCGATCGACACCTTCGGCGGCGGCTCGCTGATCGCCGACCACCAGGGTCGCGTCGTAGGCGAGCTGAAGAACAGCGGCGCGTCCTCGTGGGTGGCGGGCACGGTCGACATCGACGCCCTGCGGAAGTTCCGCGCGAACTCGCGCTGGGGCAACTGGATGAAGGACCTCACCACCGAGCAGTACCGCCTGATCTACGAGCAGGAGGTCTATCCCAAGAACCTCTACCTCGACCGCAAGCCGTATGACCACGAGGGGTACCGCGAGCAGGTGCTGGAGCCGCAGATCCTCAAGCTGCAGGAGCGGGGGATCTACGCGCCTCCGCCGGACGCGCGCGACTGAGCCGCGCGCTCCCCACCGCGCACACGAAGAAGCAGAGGGCGCCCAGCGAGGTGTTCCAGTTCGCGGCCGCGAGGTCGAGCATCGCGCCGCTCGAGGGCACCACGTAGCCGGCCACCGCCGAGATGCCGAAGAAGATGCAGCCGAGCAGGTTCACCCCGGCCTGCCACCAACCCGCTTCGCCGCGTGCGGGAAGCCAGCCGTGCCGCCGCGATGCGCGGTAGGCGATCGTGCCGGATATCAGGAACATCACCGAACCGAACGCGTCGGGCCGCCAGACCAGGCGGTTGTAGTCGGTGTTCGAGAACGTGGTGTGCAGTGCCCGGTACGTGGTCACGTTGAAGAACAGCGTGCCCACCGACTGCGTCAGCGCCGACCACCATGCAGCGCGACCGGCGCGGGGCGAGCGCCGCTGCGGGAACGCCAGCCACGCCTGAAGGGCGCCGCCGGC
>Ga0157370_10002229_pt1 | contig 23584 bp, 28 predicted proteins | sample C35metaG_FD_113463 | JGI IMG/M metagenome (GOLD analysis project Ga0157370, IMG submission 113463) | Corn rhizosphere microbial communities from Kellogg Biological Station, Michigan, USA - C3-5 metaG | ecosystem: Host-associated > Plants > Roots > Rhizosphere > Soil | place: USA: Michigan...
AAGGCTGCCAGTTATCGCCTTACCAATGCAGCGCCGGGGTCTGGACCAGCGGTATTGGTCACACGGCGGGCGTGGCGCCCACCGGGCAGATAACCGAGCAGCAGGCCGCCGAAAACCTGCTGGCGGATATCAAAAATGTCGAAAAAGGCCTGCAAGCCTGCATGCCGGTGGAAATGCCGCAGGCGGTGTATGACGCCGTGGTGGCGTTTACCTTCAACGTGGGCGTGCGCGCCTCGTGCAACTCGACGCTGGCGTTTTTCATCAAAAAACATCAGTGGCGCGATGCCTGCGAGCAGCTGCCGCGCTGGGTGTTTGTCAACGGCGTGCGCACCGCCGGGCTTGAACGCCGCAGAGCCGCAGAACGGGCTTTGTGCCTGAAAGGAGCCTGATATGCGCGTGCTGTTTATCGCCCTTTTCGTGTTGGGCCTGGCGCTGCTGAGGATGATTGTTTACAGCCACGGATTACAGCGCGACAAGCACGAACTGACCCAAAGCCGCGACGCGCTGGCCCAGCAGCTCAGCCAGCGCGACCAGCTGATCGCTGAACTCAACCAGCAGATGCAAACCCGTGAACAGGCTGAGGCCACGCTGCGCGATGCGTTAGCGCAGGCCAACGGCCTGGTTTGGCAACGAGAACAACACTTTCAAAGGAGCCGCAATGATGATCCCTTGGTTAAAACCTGGGCTGATAGTGCTCTGCCCGCTGCTGTTAGCCAGCTGCACCAGCGCCCCGCCTTCAGCTCCGCCACAGATTATTTACATTGGCTGTCCGCCAGTCAGCGCCTGCCAGGTACCCGCCAGCCATCCCAAAAATAACGGCGATTTGAGCGCCGACGTCCGTCAACTTGAAGCCGCGCTGCTCTCATGCGGCCTACAGGTCGACGCCATTAAACAGTGTCAGGAGACTTATCGTGTTAAAACCCAAGCAACTTCAACAGCGGCTGATTGAGCAAATCCCCGCGCTGAACGCCCATCCAGAAATCTTAAAAGTGACCACAGGTCCGGGAAGCGTGGTGGCCACGCCGGCGCCCTCCCTCTCCTTTGAATATCACTACCCCTTAACGCTGGCCGTCACCACGGCGAACCTCAGCGAATCCCTTGCCGATCCTATCGTGGTCGAGGTGCTGGACTGGCTGACCGTCAACCAGCCGGAAGTGATGAGCAGTAGCGCGCGGCGGCTGACGGACTTCACCTTCACCCAGTTGGCCGACACATTAACCCTGACGCTGCAACTCACCGAGCGCGTGCAGGTGAAGGACGCCGACGGCGTGCGCACCATCACCCACTTGCCCGAGCCGCCGCTGCCGGAAAACAACGCGCGACCGCGCCAGGTTTACCTCAATGGCGAGCTGATCAGCCAATGGGCTGAGTAACCTTTTCGGCTACCGCTCGTTGTGCCACGGCCCGCCGGACGGTCTCCGATTGTCGACTTCCCTCGTTAAACGGCATCCTTAATCCCATGAACACATACACACAAATCAACGACATGATGCGGCTGATCAACAACCTGATTCGCATCGGCAATGTCAGCGCGGTCGACCTCGAGAATGCGCGCTGCCGCGTCGCCAGCGGCGATAACACCACAGCCTGGCTGCCGTGGCTGACCAGCCGCGCGGGTAAAAGCCGCAGTTGGTGGGCGCCGTCGGTGGGCGAGCAAGTGCTATTGCTGTCGATGGGCGGCGAGCTGAACACGGCGTTCGTGCTGCCGGCGATTTTCTCCGACGCCAACCCGGCCCCTTCGGCCTCTGCCGACGCGGTTCACCTCAGTTTCCCGGACGGCGCGGTTATCGAGTATGAACCGGCAACCAGCGCTCTGACCGTGGTCGGCGTGAAAACCGCCACCCTGAGCGCGGCGGAGAAAGTGACAGTCACCGCGCCGCAGATTGAATGCCACGCCAGCACCAGCATCACCCTCGACAGCCCGGAAGTGGTCTGCACCCACAAGCTCACCACCGGTTCGCTCGAGGTGCAACAGGGCGGCAGCATGACCGGCGATATCAGCCATAGCGGCGGTAGCCTGACGTCCAACGGCATCGCCTTACACACCCACCGCCACGGCGGCGTTCAGACCGGCGGCGGCCAAACCGGAGGACCGCAATGAGTGAAGCTAAATATCTCGGCATGGCTCGCGACACGGGACTGGCGATTGAAGATCTCGACCATATTCGCCAGTCGGTGAGCGACATTTTACAGACCCCGATTGGGTCACGAGTGATGCGCCGCGAGTACGGCTCATTGCTTTCCGAACTCATCGACCAACCGCAAAACGACGCGCTGCGCCTGCAAATCATGGCGGTTTGCTACACCGCGTTGTTGCAGTGGGAGCCGAGAGTTTCGCTGACTTCCATCACCTTTAATGCCGACTACAACGGCAAGATGGTGGTGGATATGACCGGCAGCCGTAGCGATACGGACACCGAATTTTCCCTGAGTATTCCTGTGAGCTGAGACTATGGCGACTATCGATTTGAGCCAGTTACCCGCCCCCAACGTGGTGGAGCAACTGGACTATGAAAGCTTATTTGCAGAACGTAAATCCACGCTGATTTCGCTCTATCCGCCCGAACAGCAGGAGGCGATTAGCCGCACCCTGTCGCTGGAGTCCGAGCCGTTGGTGAAGCTGTTACAGGAGAACGCCTACCGCGAAGTGATCCTGCGCCAGCGTGTTAACGAAGCCGCGCGCGCCGTGATGGTGGCCTACGCCACCGGCAGCGATTTGGACCAGCTGGCGGCCAATAATGGCGTGCAGCGTCTGGTGCTCAAACCCGCCGACAGCAGCACCATTCCCCCTACTGACGCCGTGATGGAAAGCGACAGCGATCTGCGCATGCGCATCCCGCAAGCCTTCGAGGGGCTGAGCGTCGCGGGGCCGAGTGGTGCTTATGAGTATCATGCCCGCAGCGCCGATGGCCGCGTGGCCGACGCGTCCGCCATCAGCCCGGCTCCCGCCGAAGTCACTATCACCATTTTGTCGCGTGATAACGATGGCAAAGCCACGCCAGATTTGTTGGCCGCGGTGGATAAAGCGCTAAATGACGAAGACGTTCGCCCCGTCGCGGACCGCGTCACCGTGCAGGCCGCCGAGATTGTGCCTTACCAGATTGAGGCGGTGCTCTACGTGCTGCCCGCCCCTGAAATAGAACCCGTGCGCGCGGCTTCCGAGGCACAGCTCAAAAAGTACATCAACACCCAAGGGCGGCTAGGTCGTGACATTCGCCTGTCGGCTATTTATGCCGCGCTGCACGTAGAAGGTGTTCAGCGCGTAGAGCTGCAATCGCCGCTGGCGGATATCGTGCTGGATAAAACTCAGGCCTCGCTGTGTACGGCCTACAGCCTGTCGGTCGGAGGGTCTGATGAATGATCGCCTGCTGCCTTCCGGCTCAACGCAACTTGAAATCGCGGCAGCCGAGGCACTCTCACACATAGCCCGTCTGCCGGTCCCGCTGCGCCTGTTGTGGAACCCGGATACCTGCCCGCTGCCACTGCTGCCCTATCTGGCGTGGGCATTTTCGGTCGACAGATGGGATGAGAAATGGTCCGAATCGGCGAAACGCGCGGCGGTGCGCGCCGCCTGGTTTATTCATAAACACAAAGGCACCACCGGCGCGTTGCGTCGGGTGGTCGAGCCGCTGGGCTATCTGATCCGCGTCATAGAGTGGTGGCAAACCCAAGACGCACCTGGCACGTTTCGTCTGGACGTTGGCGTGCTGGAAACCGGTATCACCGAAGAGATGTACCAAGAGCTTGAGCGCCTGATTGCCGACGCCAAGCCTTGTAGCCGCCATCTGATTGGGTTGTCAATCAATCTCGATGTCAGCGGCGATTGCCTGATAGCTGCCGCGAGTTACGACGGCGAAGAGCTGACGGTTTACCCCTATTTCCCTGAAACCATTACCGCGTCCGGCGCTGCAATCACCGGTTCAGCAATCCATTTAATCGACAACCTGAGAGTAAACTATGACAGCTAAATTTTTTGCCCTGCTGACCAATCAGGGCGCAGCCAAACTGGCTAATGCGACCGCGCTCGGTACGCAATTGAGCCTTACCCAAATGGCGGTGGGCGACGGCGGCGGTGTATTGCCAACGCCCGATCCTGCTCAAACTAAGCTGATTGGCGAAAAGCGCCGAGCGTCGTTGAATTCGCTAAGCGTTGACCCCGCGAATACCAACCAGATCATCGCCGAGCAGATTATCCCTGAGGATCAGGGCGGTTTCTGGATCCGCGAAATCGGCTTATTCGACCAAGACAATACGCTGATCGCCATCGCCAATTGCCCGGAGACGTATAAGCCTCAGTTGCAAGAAGGCAGCGGGCGAACCCAAACCGTGCGCATGATCATCGTTGTCAGCAGCACCGACGCGGTCACCCTGAAAATCGATCCGTCAGTGGTGCTGGCTACCCGCAAATACGTCGACGATAAGGTCATCGAGGTTAAAGCCTATACCGATGATCAATTAGCCAAACACGTCGCGGCAGCCAATCCGCATAATCAGTATTTGCAGATCAGTAAATCTCTGGCAGAAATCAAAGCCCTTGGCCCAGATGCCGTTTCAGCGGTTCTTTCAAACCTTGGTTTAAAGGAGCGAGGTTTTGAGTATTCGGGTGTGAGTGGATTTGGAAACAAAACTAGCATTTCTGCCAGTGATTTTGGCAGCGTCATCGTCATTGAGGCAAATGGTCAGACTATAAAGTTGCCAACTATGAATACTCTTCCAGCCGGTAAACTAATCACCATTTACTGCTTCGGCGGGAATGGTTCCCCAGTGGTTCTTCAGACTCAACAGGGTAATTATTTTTCTAATGGACCTGAGGGAAATAGAACAACAACAATAACTCTAACAACACAAGAAACATTAACTATTGTCAGTGAGGGCAGCACGAGCCCAAATTGGGAGATCTATGGGAATGGCACTCTTAAATATTCGCCATTATTTGGTTCAAGTTTATATATAAATGGATATCAGCGTCTCCCAAGCGGATTACTTATACAATGGGGCTATATTAATGTTCCTGCTGATGATAGAGACTGTATAACAAACTTTCCTATCCCATTCGTGAATCTATGCCTCAGGGTTTTTACTACCCAAGATTATACACCTGGCTCAGCTGCTGTTGGTTATATTGCATCGAACAATGGGAACACACCACCAACAGCTTTTGTTAGCCGATCACATCTACCAGGACTTGGTGGATCATATATAGCAATAGGATTCTAAAATGAAAAATTATAAATGGTCTGTCAAAAATAACGCATTCTTCCCAAATGAAATGATCAATGAATATATGGCAAGTGGCTGGGATTTAACTGACGCAATAGATGTTTCAGATGATATCTTTGCCAAGTTTCAAATTCCTCCTCTAGGGAAAGTGCGTTCATCGGATGCAGAGGGAATGCCTTGCTGGAGTGATGCCCCAGCTCCGACGAAAGAGGAGTTAATTGTTATAGCAGAACAGAGGAAATCACGTGAAATTAGTGAAGCCAATGCAGCTATAGCGCCATTACAAGATGCCGTAGACTTTGACATGTCGACTATTAAAGAAACAGAACAACTCAAGGATTGGAAGAAATATCGTATTTTATTGAATCGAATTGACACTTCAAGTGCTCCTGACATTAATTGGCCCCCTCAACCAAAGTAAAAGCAGCCCCGTGAGGGGCTGTTTTTCTTTTTATAAAACTCACATTAATTACGCAGCGCGGACGATATAATTAAAAGTGACGTTGCGAGGGCGATTTTCATTTGCTGTTGGTACGACTCTCGATGCATCAAAATAGAAATCATCATTTCTATTTACTTTGACTGAGGTAGTTGTCTCTATAGCATCTCTTGCGCCAGAGTCATAAAAAGCACCATTAAATGCGTCGAATGAAACACCACCGGCACCACTAACAAATCCGGTAATGTTGCGAATTGCATCCCCCTGATTGCTTAAGATAGTTCGTCCCGCATCCACTCCTTTTGAATCATCCCATCCCCGGATAAATTCCCCACGCAAATCGGGAAGAACGCCGCTTGGATAAGCCGTGGCGAGCTGCGGATACTTAGCTTTATCAAACACCGCACCATTACATTTAAACCACCCCGCCGGTGGCGTCGCCGTCGGCCAAGGGAGCGGCACGCCGACTGGAATAAGGTGTTCTGTTAAACCAAGGTTTACGAGAAACCTTCCAAACGCTTTTGTACAGAATCTCTCCAGTCTGCGTGGCACACTATCCCTTTTGAATTGGGGAAATTAGCATGCTAATTGGCTACATTCGCGTATCAACAAATGACCAAAACACCGATCTGCAACGTCAGGCGCTGATCAGTGCAGGTTGTGAGCAGATTTTTGATGACAAAATTAGCGGAAAATCCACCGAACGGCCGGGCTTGAAGAGAGCTATCCGCCACATGCGCGCTGGCGACACGCTGGTTGTGTGGAAATTGGATAGATTAGGCCGTAGCGTTCGCCATCTCATTACATTGGTCGAAGAGCTGAAAACTAAAGGCATTCATTTCAGAAGCCTGACGGATAGCATAGACACCGGCACCGCCATGGGGCGCTTCTTTTTTCACGTCATGAGCGCGCTGGCCGAAATGGAAAGAGAGCTTATCGTTGAGCGCACAATGGCCGGTCTGGCAGCAGCACGCGCTCAAGGTCGCATTGGCGGGCGCAAACGCCTGATGACTGAATCGGTGGTCGAGCAAGCGAAGCGCTTGTTTGCAAATGGCGAAAGCTTGCAGCGAATTGCTCTCGCGCTGGATGTCTCTCCAAAAACACTCTACAAATATGTTCCGGCTACCGAGCAACAGGCGCTTCGAGCAAGGCTCCAATAGTCTGTAAAAGCTCAATTAACACTATTTTTTTACTTTTTGCCCCCGCCCTGTTGTGCCATTCCCCCCACGCCTGCCATCGAGTGCAGGCTTCTCTCTTTGTGGGCATTCTTGCTTCACCACCCACAAAAGAGAGAGTCAACCCGATGGCTGATTATCACCACGGCGTACGTGTTGTTGAAATCAACGACGGTACACGCGTTATTTCCACTGTTTCAACCGCTGTTATCGGCTTGGTTTGTACTGCCGAAGACGCGGACAAAACCCTGTTCCCACTCAACACTCCGGTGCTGATCACCGACGTCCTGGCTGCCAGCGGCAAGGCGGGTAAAACCGGCACGCTCGGCCCGGCACTACTGGCAATCGCCGACCAATGTAAGCCGGTGACGGTGGTTGTGCGCGTTGCTGAAGGCGAAGATGAGGCAGCGACGACCACCAACATCATCGGCGGTTCTGATGCCAACGGTCGCTACACCGGCATGAAAGCACTGCTTTCTGCACAAGCCGAACTGGGCGTTAAGCCGCGCATCCTTGGCGTACCTGGGCATGACAACCAGGCTGTTGCGACGGCGCTGGCGGCAGTGTGCCAGCAGCTGCGCGCTTTCGGCTACGTCAGCGTTTATGGTGCGAAAACCATTTCTGATGCCATCAAGTACCGCGAGAACTTCAGCCAGCGCGAGCTGATGCTGATCTGGCCTGATTTCGTTAACTGGAACACCACAACCAGCCAGTCCGATATTGCCTATGCATCAGCGCGTGCGCTGGGCCTGCGTGCCAAAATCGACCAGGAAACTGGCTGGCATAAAACCCTGTCTAACGTCGGTGTCAACGGTGTTACCGGCCTGTCCGCCAGCGTGTTCTGGGACTTGCAAGCCACCGGCACCGACGCAGACCTGCTGAACGAAGCCAGCGTCACCACGCTGGTACGCAAAGATGGCTTCCGTTTTTGGGGCAACCGCACCTGTAGCGACGACCCACTTTTCGCCTTTGAAAACTACACCCGCACAGCACAAGTTCTGGCTGACACCATGGCCGAAGCGCACATGTGGGCGGTCGATAAGCCACTCACGCCGTCCCTGATCCGCGACATGATTGACGGCATCAAAGCCAAAATGCGCGAGATGAAATCCGCGGGTTACATCATTGATGGCAACTGCTGGTATGACGAATCGGCCAACACGCCTGAGACGCTGAAAGCGGGCAAGCTGTACATCGATTACGACTACACGCCGGTTCCACCACTGGAAGATCTGACCCTGCGCCAACGCATCACCGATAAATATCTGGTGAACTTTGCCGCCTCCGTGAACAGCTAAGGAGAATTTGACTCATGGCACTCCCTAAGAAACTGAAATACCTGAACCTGTTCAATGACGGGAACAGCTACCTCGGCGTGGTCTCCTCGCTGACTCTGCCAAAACTGACTCGCAAGCTGGAAAACTACCGTGGCGGCGGCATGAGCGGCTCGGTCTCCGTGGACTTCGGCCTGGACGACGACGCGCTGGCGCTGGAATGGACCATCGGCGGCATGGACGAACTGGTGTTGCAGCAGTGGGGCAGCACGGCGGATATCCCGCTGCGCTTTGCTGGCTCCTTCCAGCGTGACGACACTGGCGATATCTCCGCAGTCGAAGTGGTGATGCGCGGCCGCCACAAAGAGTTCGACTTCGGCGAATACAAGCAAGGCGAAGACACCGAAACCAAGATTTCGACCCAGTGTACTTACTTCAAGCTGACCATTGATGGCAAAGAGCTGATTGAAGTCGACACCGTCAACATGGTTGAAATCGTCAACGGCGTTGACCGTCTGGCAGAGCATCGCTCGGCGCTCGGCCTGTAATCCCCCCTGCTCTCTAGCCGGCAGCAATTGCCGGCTTCTTTTGCATTAGTCTCCAATATCGCATCGAGGAAATCTCATGAGCACAGTTGAAAACCACGACAACACCGTCGTTCTTGATGTCCCGCTAAAGCGCGGCGATGTAGAAATTAGTGAAATTCAGGTGACCAAACCCAATGCCGGCAGTCTGCGCGGTATCGGCCTGGCGGCGCTGGCGAATGCTGACGTTGACGCGCTAATCACCATTCTTCCCCGTATCACCTACCCGAACCTGACCAAAGAAGAGTGCTCACGCCTGGAGTTGCCGGACCTGATTGCGCTGGCAGGCAAGGTGATCGGTTTTTTATCGCCGAAACAGGACGGGTAGAGATATCCCCCCGCCTGACCGTGGATGATCTCATGGCAGATATCGCGGTGATTTTTCATTGGCCGCCGTCCGAGATGGACGGCATGTCGCTAACCGAACTGATGAACTGGCGATATAAGGCATTGCAACGCAGCGGAGTAAAAACTGATGAGTAATCTTGAGCAAATGCCCGAGACGCTGGGGCGGATCAGGCAAGAAATGTCGTCATTAGTGCAGGCCAGTGCCGACGTGTGGGCGCGCCTTAGGACCCCGCCTCCAATGACCTTGTTCAGCATGGTCACCAGTGACATTCGCGAGGCAAGTAAGGAGTTAATTTCGTTCAACCAGCAGAGTAAAGCGATTAATAAGCTGGAGTCGACACAGGACAAAATGCAGCTGAGCCGCCAACGGCTGGACAGCGCTAAGGCTCGCGTTGTCTCACTGGAGGCGGATATTCATCTGTCTACGCCAGAAAACCACTCTGCCGTGCAGCAGCAGATTCTGCAAGAAGCCCGGAGTATCAGCGCTAAACAGTTTAAAAAGCATGAGATTTTGAGTAAATCGGTCAGCAAGCAAACTGAATCACTGCGCGCCAAAGGGGTTAACACCGATGATATTCCGGCGGAGAAACTGCGTGTTCAAGATCAGATCCAGACGACGGCTGCCAGTCGTCAGCAATCGCTGGAGCTCAAAGGTAATCTGATTGGGCAAAAATATAAAAATCGCCAACAGAGTGTTTCTCAACTTAAAAACGCGAGTGCTTCAGCCAAGGCTTTCGCACAACCCAAACTCGAGCTGGCGAAAAACCTGCTCAAGCCCGGTGCCGATTTAGAGGCGGGGCTTTCTGAGGTGCAAGCCCTGCTGCATCTCAATAATGGCGATCCGCGCACGGCGGCGCTGCGCCAACAGAGTCTATCGATGGCGGCTTCTGGCCATGCTCCTTCCGACGTCGTGGCGAAGCAAAAAGCGCTGGCTGAAAGTGGCATGAATGCCTCTCAGGTGTTGGCTCAGACTCCGGCGGCGCTGAACGGCGCAACGCCAGCAGAGCAAATGGCCGTCACGGTCAAAGGCGACAATCTGGATGGCGATATCACCAAGCTATTCGCCAGCTGGGACACCATCCGCATCAACCTGTTTGCAGGCCAAAGCGACGCATTGCGCCAGCTAACCCAGACCGCCACCGGCTGGCTGAACACCCTCAACACCTGGATAACCGATAACCCGCAGATGGTGAACGCCCTTCTCGGCTTGGCTTTAGGCGTCACCGGCTTGATTAGCGGACTGGGCTTCCTGGGCGGCGTTATCGCGCCGGTACTGAGTGGCGTAAATATGCTGATGGCCGGCGCCGGGTTGTTGGGGACGGTGTTTAGCGGCGCGGGCGGCATTATGGCCGGAGCCTTTGCTGCAGTTGGCGGCCCGGTCGTGGCGCTTATCGCCATTATTGCCGGTATCGCTATTGTGGTAGCGCAGCTATGGGAGCCGATCAAAGCCTTTGTTGGCGGTGTTATTGAAGGTTTTACTGCCGCTATGGGTCCGGTCAGTGACGCTTTCACCCCCTTCAAAGCCGCCTTGGGCTGGATAACCGACCTATTTAAGCCCATTGAATTTACTCAAGAAACACTGAATGGCGTAGGAGATGTTGGCAAGAAAGTAGGTGCTGCCATTGCACAACTGTTTATAGATTTAAATGAGGCCTTCTCACAGATGGGGACAGTGTTTAATTGGGTTCGTAAGGGAATCGATTCATTATTTGGCTGGAATAAGTCCGATGACAAGGAGTCATCAAACGGTGACTCTGCCGAGCCAAATGCACCGCTATTTGGCGACAGTGCGTCTTCGAGCGGCGGTGCCCTCAACCTGTATCAACCCGCGAAGACGAATACCTCAAACTCATTAACTGACAACCGTTCCACCACGGTTAACTTAAGTTACAGCACAACTAACGGTGCTGATAAAGACCAATTTATTGGTTGGTTCAACGAAGCCACCAATCAGCGCGAATGGAATAAAACCAACGACCGGCTAGGCCAGTTTGGCTATGGAGGTATGTACTCATGATGATGACGCTAGGTTTATTTGTCTTCAAACTCAGAACCTTACCCTATCAGACTTTGAAAAGAGATGTCGGCTACGGTTGGGTGGAAAATAAGCGCGTTGGACAACGCCCGATCACCCAATACCTTGGCTTGGGTACCGAAACTATCACCCTAACTGGTCAGCTTTTGCCGGAAGTCACCGGCGGCCAAACCTACCTGCAAGTGTTTGAAAGTATGGCGGACTCGGGGCGAGCTTGGCCGCTAATTGAAGGTAGCGGCACCATCTATGGCATGTTTGTGGTTCAAAGCTTTAATCACACCAACTCACAGCTAAACACCGATGGCCGGGCGCGTAATATCAGCTTTGAACTGACGCTTAAACGCGTCGATGAGTCCTATGCGGCCATGTTCGGTGATCTACAGGAGCAGGCAAAGGGGTTGTATAACAAGGCGAGTAACACCGTAAAACAACTCTTTCCTAATGGAGTAAGCCTATGATAACCCAGCTACAATTGCCCGCTGGGGCGAAAATCATGCCTGACTTTATGCTGAGCGTGGAAGATAAAGCTTTAGAAAGAAACGTCAGCGAGCGTGTGATGTCATTGAAAATGACCGACAACAGCGGTTTTGCCGCTGATATGTTAAATATCACTTTTGATGATAGCGATGGCGCGTTCCAAATGCCCGAGCGCGGCACCGTTTTGAGCTTAAGTCTGGGCTGGGCGGGTCAAAACCTGATTGGCTGTGGCCGTTTTGTGGTAGATACCGTGATACACAAAGGAGCACCGGACACTCTCGACGTCACTGCAAGAAGTGCCGACTTGCGTGAATCAATGAACACTCAGGGAAGTTATTCTTACGATGACACCACTCTGGGTGCGATCGTTAATCTGATATCTCGCCGTAATAAGCTGCCTCCGGCAAACTTATTGCCGGAAATGGCGGCGATAAAGATTGCCCATATTGACCAGACTGGCGAAACCGATGCCTTCTTCCTTATGCGGCTGGCGCAAATGTACGGCGCTCAGGCTACGGTAAAGTACGGCCAAATTATCTTTATCAAACCGGGGTATGGCATCACGGGTTCGGGTAAAGCTATCCCATGGATGACAATTGAACGTTCGGACGGTGACACGCATTCATTTAAATTATCCGACGTACTGGCCTACAGCGGCGTAAAAGCAAAATGGCATGATGTGAAAAAGGGGCAATCCAATAAGGTCGGCGTGCAGCGAACCGAGAAGGCAAATAGCAGTGCTAAGGTGTCGCATCCTAATGCTAAAACGCCGGCATCGCCAAGTGCTGCGGAGAGCGCCAACGAGGAGAGTTACATCTCTGGCTCTAATGAGAAAGTACTGGAGCTGAATAAAATTTATTCCGATGAGGAGTCTGCTACTCGCGCGGCTGATGCGATTTTTAAGCAGATCCAATATGACGCTGCCACCTTCGACATAACTTTGGCCTTAGGCAGGGCTGACCTATTCGCGCAAACTCCCGTGACTGTCAGTGGTTTTAAAGACGTGATTGACCAGCAGCGCTGGATCATCGATTCCGTGGTTCATGATGTCGCTGGGCAGGGGTTCGTCACCACCTTGAAATTGAAGGTATATGTTGAGGATATTACTTACCAAGCCACTTCGATATAATATAAACTTGCTTTTGCGAGATGCATGTTTCATAATCACTACAACGCTTACCCAAACGCTGGAGGTTTTTATGATGCATTGCCCACTTTGCGGAAAAGTCGCTCATACCCGCTCGAGCCGCTATCTCAGTGAATCTACGAAAGAACGTTATCATCAGTGTCAGAATATTGAATGCAGCTGTACCTTTGCAACTCATGAATCCGTGGCTCGGGTTATTTCCAAGCCGGGTGTGAATTTGCAAGCTGGAATGCGCGCAGTCTAAGCTTCTTCAGTATCGACAACACCCTCTATTTTTTGCTCCTCCCTTTGCCTGCTACCCCGCAGGCTTTTTTGTGTAGTCAATTTGTAGTCACTGAATACAAAAAAAGGGGTTAGCCGATGGCTAACCCCTTGTTCTATATTAACTATTAGATGTCGCGTTAGCGATACCTTAGTTAAGACGCTCTTTGATACGAGCTGACTTACCAGTACGCTCACGCAGGTAGTACAGTTTAGCTTTACGAACGGCACCACGACGTTTAACAGCAATGCTGTCGATTACTGGGGAGTGAGTTTGGAATACACGCTCAACACCTTCGCCGTTAGAAATTTTGCGAACAGTGAATGCAGAGTGCAGACCGCGGTTACGGATAGCGATAACCACGCCCTCGAATGCCTGCAGACGCTTTTTAGAACCTTCAACGACCCATACCTTAACTTCCACGGAATCACCCGGACGGAATGAAGGTACGTCTTGCTTCATCTGCTCTTGTTCGATTTGTTTAATGATATTGCTCATAATATGTCTCTTACCCTAGGTAAACTGATATATCGGGAGGGCTCAGCGCTAAGCTTGAGCGTTCCCTTCATAGTCTTGTTGACTGAGTCGATGTTCCTTTTGGAACTCTCTCAGCAACACCTCTTGCTCGTCAGTCAGAGCTAGGTTTTCTAGAAGTTCAGGTCTTCTAAGCCAGGTTCGACCCAGCGACTGTTTCAGGCGCCAGCGACGTATATCAGCATGATTTCCCGACAGCAGAACTGGCGGTACCTCCATACCTTCTAACACTTCAGGGCGGGTGTAGTGAGGGCAATCCAGCAAACCATCCGCAAAAGAATCTTCCTCTGCTGAGGCCTGACGACCCAAGACGCCCGGTATAAAGCGGGAGACTGAATCAATCAGCGTCATTGCCGGTATTTCTCCACCACTAAGAACGTAATCGCCAATTGACCATTCTTCGTCAATTTCGGTTTTGATCACGCGCTCATCAATCCCTTCATAACGACCACAAACCAGAATAATTTTCTGGTGGGCCGCCAGTTCGCAAACACCGGTTTGATCCAGTTTGCGACCCTGAGGTGAAAGATAAATCACTTTCACACCTTCGCCTGCCGCCGCTTTAGCTGCGTGGATCGCTTCCCGCAAGGGTTGCACCATCATCAGCATTCCGGGACCGCCGCCGTAAGGCCGCTCATCCACGGTACGATGTCGATCGTATGCGAAGTCACGAGGACTCCAGCAATTTACGCTCAACAGGCCATTCTTTACTGCCCGGCCAGTTACCCCGTAATCGGTAATTGCGCGGAACATCTCAGGAAACAGGCTAATTATACCGATCCACATAGCCCACTCCCTTCAAACGATTGTCCACCCAACCTGCCTTTAGCTACTTCGGTACAAAATACGTCAGTAAAAGCTACGGAGGTCAAAAACCAGGATCCCAATCTACTTCAATACTTTGAGTAGTGAGATCGACTTTCTTGATAACCTGCCCATCGAGGAACGGAATCAACCGCTCCTTGATTCCGAATGCATCCTTCAGGTTTGCTTTTACAACCATCACATCGTTAGAACCGGTTTCCATCATATCGATGACTTTGCCCAGCTCGTAACCGGAAGTCGTCACTACCTGGCAACCAAAAAGGTCTTTCCAGTAATAGTCACCCTCTTCCAGTGGTGGAAGTTGCTTTGAATCGACGATAATTTCGCAATTAGTCAGAAGATTCGCGGCATCGCGATCATCAACGCCTTTGACTTTGATAATCAGATCCTGAGTGTGGCGTTTCCAGCCTTCCAGCTCGATAACTTGCCACTGACCACCCCGTTGGATAAACCACGGTTGGTATTCGAAGATGCTTTCGGCGTCTTCGGTGGATGAAAACACTCTGAGCCAACCGCGAATGCCGTACGTTGACCCCATTTTGCCGAGAACTATCGGCTCAGCGGGCGTCACTGGATTGAGTTGTTTGCTCATTGTTACCACCGCGACAGATTAAGCCGCTTTCTTAGCGTCTTTGATCAGCGCGTGAACGCGATCAGAAACGGTTGCACCCAGTTCTTGCCAGTGGGCAATACGATCCAGGTCCAGACGCAGTGCTTCAGCCTGGCCAGAAGCCAATGGGTTGAAGAAACCTACGCGCTCGATGAAACGACCATCACGAGCGTTGCGGCTGTCGGTCACTACTACTTGATAGAACGGACGCTTTTTTGCGCCGCCACGTGCTAAACGAATTGTTACCATAACATCCTCTTTAGTTAATAAAACAACCAGACCCCATCGGGGAACGGGGTCTGGTTGCAATATAAAAAGCCCGAAAATTTTACTCATTTTGGCGCAAAAAGCAATCGAAAGCGTAGATTAACCCCGACGCTATTTGCCTGAGTGAGGTAACTGGCTAGAAAACTAGCCAGTTATGTTGATTAACGGCCTGGGAAACCCGGTGGCATCATACCCTTCATGCCACGCATCATTTTGGCCATGCCGCCTTTCTTCATCTTCTTCATCATGCGTTGCATGTCGTCGAATTGTTTGAGTAAGCGGTTTACGTCTTGAACCTGCATACCGGAACCCAGCGCGATACGGCGCTTACGGGAACCTTTGATAATTTCAGGCTTGGCGCGCTCTTTCAGCGTCATCGAGTTGATGATGGCCTCCATGCGAACCAGCACTTTATCGTCCATCTGCGACTTCACGTTGTCCGGCAGTTGACCCACGCCCGGCAGTTTGCTCATCATGTTGGCCATGCCGCCCATGTTGCGCATTTGCTTGAGTTGATCGAGGAAGTCGGTCAAATCGAAGCCGTCGCCCTTCTTCAGCTTGCTCGCCAGCTTCTCAGCCTGCGCGCGGTCAACTTTGCTCTCAATATCTTCGATAAGCGACAGAACGTCGCCCATTCCCAGAATGCGGGAAGCCACGCGATCCGGGTGGAAAGGCTCGAGCGCGTCGGTTTTCTCACCCATACCGAGGAATTTAATCGGCTTGCCGGTGATGTGGCGAATAGACAGCGCGGCACCGCCACGGGCATCACCATCGACTTTCGTCAGGATCACGCCGGTTAATGGCAGAGCTTCGTTAAAGGCTTTGGCGGTGTTCGCCGCATCCTGACCGGTCATGGCGTCGACCACAAACAGGGTTTCAACCGGCTTAATAGCGGCGTGAACCTGTTTGATCTCTTCCATCATCGCTTCGTCGACGTGTAAACGGCCGGCGGTATCGACAATCAGGACATCATAGAATTTGAGTTTGGCTTGTTGCAGCGCGCGGTTAACGATATCAACCGGCTTCTCTTGTGCGTCAGAAGCAAAGAAATCCACACCGACTTGTTCAGCCAGCGTTTCCAACTGCTTGATTGCCGCCGGACGATAAACGTCGGCAGAAACAACCAGCACTTTTTTCTTTTTCTTCTCTTTAAGGAATTTTGCCAGTTTACCCACACTGGTGGTTTTACCGGCACCTTGCAGGCCCGCCATCAGCACCACAGCTGGCGGCTGCGCGGCGAGGTTCAGCTCAGCGTTCGCCTCGCCCATGGCTGTTTCCAGCTCTTTCTGGACAATCTTGACGAATTCCTGACCCGGCGTGAGGCTCTTGTTGACTTCATGGCCAACGGCGCTCTCTTTCACACGGTTAATGAAGTCACGCACCACCGGCAGAGCAACGTCCGCCTCAAGCAGCGCCATGCGAACTTCACGCAGCGTTTCTTTAATGTTCTCTTCGGTCAGCCGCCCACGGCCGCTGATATTGCGCAGTGTGCGCGACAATCGATCGCTTAAATTCTCAAACATCGTCTCTTGCTCAACGTAATGACAGGCCGCCTTGGCGACACAATTGCGGGATTATAACACGAAGCGTTGACGATCTCTGCTTTGGCGTCTCAGATAGGTTGGAGCGTGACGTGCGTAACGTTATACTGTCAGTCTCATTCATTTTTGGTGCTAACGAACGCTATGTCAGTTTTTGCACTTATCGCCATGTTGGCCTATCTGCTCAGCCTTGCCCTGATCGTTCCAAGTATTATCAGGAACAAAAGTGCTTATCGGCGTTTAGCATTGATTTCAGTGATCGTCGCGCTGGTTTGCCACGCGGTGGCGCTCCAGCAACGCATCTTCGATGTCAGTACGGGTCAGAACCTAAGCTTGGTCAATATTGGCTCGGTCATCAGTCTGATCATCTGTACGGTAATGACCATCGTCGCTTCGCGCAACCGTGGCTGGTTTATTTTACCCATTGTTTACAGCTTTGCGCTGATCAATCTGGCCTTTGTGACCTTCCTGCCGGGCGAATTCATTACTCATTTGGAGGAGAGCAAAGGGCTGCTGGTGCATATCGGCCTGGCCCTGTTCTCTTACGCCACTTTAATTATTGCGGCGCTCTATGCCCTGCAACTGGCGTGGCTGGACTATCAGCTGAAGAACAAGCGGCTGTCATTCACCGCGGATATGCCGCCGCTGATGACCATTGAGCGTAAGCTGTTCCACATCACCCAAGTTGGGGTGATTTTGCTGACCCTGACGTTATGCACCGGCCTGCTTTATATGGACAATTTGTTCAGCCGGGAAAATATCGACAAGGCGGTATTGTCGATTCTCGCATGGTTTGTCTATATCGTTTTGCTGTGGGGGCACTATCATGAAGGTTGGCGCGGTCGTCGCGTGGTGTGGTTTAGCATGGTAGGAGCAGTATTGCTGACGCTGGCCTATTTTGGCAGCCGCATGATTCAGCAGTTCATGACTCACTAATAAACATTGGCGGATTAATCGCCATCTATCTCATAAAGAAGGAATTTCCCGTTGGAGCACGTCTCGACAACTACCCTCATTATCACGCTGATCATTATGGTAGTGGTTTCGGCTTATTTTTCTGCCTCCGAGACCGGCATGATGACTCTCAACCGCTATCGGTTACGCCACCTTGCCAAGCAGGGCAATCGCGGTGCCCGCCGTGTGGAAAAACTTCTTAAGCGCCCGGACCAACTGATCAGCCTGGTGCTTATCGGCAACAACCTGGTCAATATCCTTGCTTCTGCACTGGCAACAATTGTGGGTATCCGCCTATATGGCGACGCCGGTGTGGCGATTGCGACCGGTATTCTGACCTTTGTGGTTCTGCTGTTTGCCGAAGTATTGCCGAAGACTTTTGCCGCGCTGAATCCTGAGCGTATCGCCTTCCCAAGCAGCCTGCTGCTGCGCCCGCTGCAAACCATCATGATGCCGCTGGTGTGGATCCTCAACAGCCTGTCACGCCTGCTGATGCGCATGTTTGGGGTAAAAACCAACGTGGGGATCAGTGACGCGGTGAGTAAAGAAGAGCTGCGCACCATCGTGAATGAGTCCCGCTCGCAAATTTCTCGTCGCAATCAGGACATGCTGCTTTCGGTGTTGGATCTGGAAAAAGTCACCGTGGACGACATCATGGTGCCGCGCAATGAGATAGTGGGTATCGACATCAATGACGACTGGAAGTCAATCATTCGCCAGCTGACGCACTCCCCGCACGGGCGCATCGTGCTGTACCGCAACTCTCTGGATGACGCCATTGGCATGCTGCGCCTGCGCGAAGCCTATCGTCTGATGACCGAGAAAAAAGAGTTCACCAAAGAGAACCTACTGCGCGCCGCAGATGAAATCTACTTCATTCCAGAAGGTACGCCGCTCAACATTCAGTTAGTGAAATTCCAGCGAAACAAGAAGAAAGTGGGCATCGTGGTCGACGAATATGGCGATATTCAGGGCCTGGTGACGGTGGAAGACATCCTTGAAGAGATTGTCGGCGACTTTACTACCTCGATGTCACCTACCCTCGCGGAAGAAGTCACGCCGCAGAGCGATGGCTCAGTCGTGATTGAAGGCAGTGCCAACGTGCGTGAATTGAATAAAGCCTTCAACTGGACATTGCCGGAAGATGGCCCGCGCACCATGAACGGCATGCTACTTGAAGTGCTGGAAGAAATTCCGAAAGTGGGCGCTCACCTACGCATTGAGAATTACGAGGTGGAGATTCTGGCGGTGCAGGACAATATGATTAAACAGGTTCAGGTCCGGCCGATGCAGTCACTGCAAACCTCGGTGAATCGGCACTAAATCGTTGAATCTGCTGCAAAGAAAAAGACGCGAAATCGCGTCTTTTTTTGTGCTCTGAAGTTCTACACCAAACTAGATGTGGAGTTCAGTCAGCTTCTCTTTTGGCAAAGCTAGATCATCGTTGTGGTTAACACCCACTTCACTGTCCACGATGTGCTGAGCAATTTCTTGCGCTTCTTTCAGAGAATGCATCTCGTAAGTCCCGCACTGATACTCGTTCAGCTCAGGGATTTTGCGCTGATCAGTGACTTTCAGCACATCTTTCATCGCGGCTTTCCATGAATCAGCAACCAGCTGCTCACTCGGTACGCCAATCAGGCTCATGTAGAACCCTGTGCGGCAGCCCATTGGTGAAATATCAATGATTTCAACACCGTTACCATTGAGATGGTTACGCATGAAGCCTGCGAACAGGTGTTCCAGTGTGTGGATACCACGCTCAGGCATCACTTCGATATTCGGACGGCAGAAGCGCAGGTCGAATACTGTAATGGTGTCTCCGTGTGGAGTTTTCATGGTTTTCGCGACGCGAACGGCAGGTGCTGCCATACGGGTATGGTCTACGGTAAAGCTATCCAACAGTGGCATATCGTCACCTCTCCTAAAGAAAAAAATGTTTTTTATCGAACTCAGGAAACCTTTTCCCATAATGCGGGTCTGATTATTTGAAAGACGCGCATTTGTTATCATCATCCCTGTAAACAGAGATGTTTGTTTGGCCACATTGATTGTGGCCTTTTCTTTTTTAGCCAGCCGCTAACGCAGCCAGATACTCTTCAAAGCTTAGTTTATCATTCGCCTCAAGGTCACGCTGTCTCTGCCAAGATGCAGCACATTCAGCCGCGAGCGCTTCAGGTGTCAGAATTTCTAAAGGTTCCTGCAGCAGCATTTGGCGATACTTATCCGCCCACTCCAGACCAAGACTGCTTTTTCCAGCGGCCTTAATCTCGCGCAGTATGCGCGCCGAGTAAGTCTGATCTGGGTCATCAAACCCTACCACCAACTCACTGCACACGTCCTGGTACTCTTGGTTGCCATTCTGGCTATCCAAAACTTCGGCCACGCGACGCAGATCAGCAAACAGGGCCTTGCCTACTTCGGCGAGCGGTTTACGCTCATCGTGACAACCCATACCAATAGTTTGCCCCGGCTTGCGTCCTTCCAGAATGACGCGATTCCAGTTTTGACGAGTACAAAGCAGCTCGTCACTGTCCATCTCTGGCGCATCGGCCAAAGCACACCATATCAAAAACAGATCGAGGAAACGCGCCTGAGAGGCGTCGATGCCGATCGGCGAGAATGGATTGACGTCCAGCGAACGCACCTCAATGTACTCAATCCCACTGCGCATCAGAGCATCTGAAGGCGTTTCCCCTGAGCGCGTAACGCGTTTTGGGCGAATCGGAGCATAAAGCTCGTTCTCAATCTGTAACACATTGGTATTGAGCTGCAGGTATTTGCCATCCTTTTTCACGCCCATAGCGGCATATTCAGCCGATGGCGTACGAATGGCCTTTTTAACGCCTTGAACATAAGTCTCAAGATCGTTAAAGGTGATACCTAAATTGCTCTGGTTTTTATTGGTGTAGCCCAAATCGCTCAATCGCAGCGACGTGGCGTACGGCAAGTAGCACATCCCTGATTCGGTGTACTCGAACGGTAAATCCGTCTCACGTCCTTTGATGAACGAAGAACAAATAGCCGGTGAAGCACCAAACAGATAAGGGATCACCCAACCAAAGCGATAGTAGTTACGGATCAACTTAAAGTACGCCGCAGAAATTTCGTTTTTACCGCTTTCCGCGTCAGCAATCCCTAAGCGCGCCTGCCAGAACTCAATCGGCAAAGAAAAATTATAGTGGATGCCAGAAATAATCTGCATCAAGGCACCATAACGATTCTTCAAACCTTCGCGATAGAGCGTTTTCAAGCGGCCGATGTTCGAGGAGCCATATTGCGCCAGCTCGATGTCCTGCTCCGCTTCCACGAAACAAGGCATACTGAATGGCCACATTCTCTCTTCACCCAGCTCACGAGCCACGTGGCGATGAATGTCGCGCAGGAAAGTCAGCAGGTGATCGATATCACCATCAACCGGAGTAATGAACTCCAGTAAAGATTCAGCGAAGTCAGTGGTGATCCAATCATGCTTCAGCGCAGAGCCTAAAGATTCCGGGTGTCCAGTGGTCGCCAGCGAGCCATCGGCATTGACGCGAAGTGTTTCGCGCTCAACGCCGCGGCGAATTCCTTTTACTGCGTGAGGATGGGCTTCCAACCAGGAAAGCGCCTGAGATACATCCGGGATCAAATTGACCTCCCGCTATTTGAAGACATTAATTTGCAAGCATACTGAATCTGCATAGATGTAACCATTATGATAAGCGATCTCAATCTAATTCCACCAAGAGAGCCCCTGTAACGTTATGGCAGTTAACACCACATAACGCACTGTTTTCCCTATCAACAGGAAAAACACCACGGGTCCCCAAGGCATACGCAACCAGCCAGCTAACACACATAAAACATCGCCCACCACCGGCAACCAACTGAGCAGCAGCGCGGCTGGGCCAAAACGGTTCAACCAACCCAGCGCAGTGTCTAAACCTCGCTGAGGTTTAAGCTTAGGCAGTAATCGGCCGATTATGATATTGGTAATACCCCCTAAGGTATTGCCAAAAGATGCAGCGAGCACTAATAAAAGTGGTGACGCACTGCCTGCTGTCAGCAGGCCAACTAACAAAATCTCTGAGTTCCCCGGCAACAGCGTTGCGCTGAGAAAGCTGCTACTGAATAACGAAATCAGTGCCAGCGTACTGCTCAAAGTTTGCGGACATCTACGACGGCCATGTTGGCGCGTTTCGCCGCCTCAATACCAAAATCTGCATCTTCGAACACCACACACTTCTCTGGCGGTACGCCAATCAATTGGGCACACAACAAGAAGGTGTCTGGGGCAGGCTTATGGTTCTGAACATCGTTAGCACCGACGATGGCATCAAAGCAGTGGCGCAGGCCAAGGTGGCGCAGGAGAGCGTCCGCCATGTCGTGCTCACTGCCTGTTCCTACCGCCATAGGGCGTCGGCCATGATAAGATTTCACCACCTCGATCAGAGGCAGAGGCTGGACGGTATCGAGCAACATCTCTCGCACTGCTACGGTTTTCTCGGCAGCTAAGTGATGTGGATCCATATCGACCTGATTATCATCAATGATAAATTTCGCGATTCGCCACGTCGGAGAGCCATTCAGAGCAATCATCTGCTCGAAGTCATAACGCATGGCGTATTTCGACAATACCTGATGCCAAGCCTGACGGTGCGTAGGTTCTGTATCCAATATGGTTCCATCCATATCAAAGATCAAACCCTCGTAGAGATCGTACATCTTGTACTCCTGCTCGCGATAAAAACAGGAAACTACTTTAGCGCAAAGTCTATTGATTGTCGCTTTTTGTCAGGAAGGGTACACAATTGAAAAGCCGCAATATCAGTGGGGTAACGGCAGTAGGGAAGAAAGAGTCTAAAAAGCAAAAAACCCGCCGAAGCGGGTTTCTCTAATATCGTGCACCCAGGAAGATTACTCGGCTAGCGCCTCGCCCTGCGGGCCGTTGCTGAAGCAACGTTATCTTCCTTCGTGCTCGCTGCCAGCATGCCTGCCATGGTAATACCCTGGTTGCTGCGACTAGCGTGGAATATGGTGCACCCAGGAAGATTCGAACTTCCGACCGCTCGGTTCGTAGCCGAGTACTCTATCCAGCTGAGCTATGGGTGCATTGGGGTAGTGCTGAGTTTTTATCTAGGAAAATACAAAGAAAGAATGGTGCACCCAGGAAGATTACTCGGCTAGCGCCTCGCCCTGCGGGCCGTTGCTGAAGCAACGTTATCTTCCTTCGTGCAATCTGTCTGCTGAGTGCAATATATGATGTTCATAATCGCTTCAACACACACAAAATATGGTGCACCCAGGAAGATTCGAACTTCCGACCGCTCGGTTCGTAGCCGAGTACTCTATCCAGCTGAGCTATGGGTGCATTTTGATTCTTACTGCAGATTTTACCTGACCATTTTTCCGTACTACAGTGGCTTTCGCTTCTGCCCATCACGCTAATTTGATTGCAAATCAACATACGCTTTGGAAAGTATGGTGCACCCAGGAAGATTCGAACTTCCGACCGCTCGGTTCGTAGCCGAGTACTCTATCCAGCTGAGCTATGGGTGCATTTTAAATGGCGGTGAGGCGGGGATTCGAACCCCGGATGCAGCTTTTGACCGCATACTCCCTTAGCAGGGGAGCGCCTTCAGCCTCTCGGCCACCTCACCATACGCCTCTTTCGAGTTGTGCTGACTAACTTTGTTTAAGCTCATCGGCACTGCGTGGCGCACATATTACTTTCTGGCCCTTATAAGTCAAACCCTTTTTTCCTAACAATCACCCGTTTGGACATTTCACGCGCAACCTGCGCAGTTTGAAGACAAAAACAGGGTGTGAATAGCGAAAAAACGGCTTCTTTTTTAGAAAAGACGAGTCAGGGGATGTGGCACTGACAGAAATTAAAAATGAAAAACGCAG
>Ga0157370_10002231_pt1 | contig 23572 bp, 11 predicted proteins | sample C35metaG_FD_113463 | JGI IMG/M metagenome (GOLD analysis project Ga0157370, IMG submission 113463) | Corn rhizosphere microbial communities from Kellogg Biological Station, Michigan, USA - C3-5 metaG | ecosystem: Host-associated > Plants > Roots > Rhizosphere > Soil | place: USA: Michigan...
AAATGGTTACCATGCAGAACATATTTACAGCAATAAATTTATTAAGCAAAAAATTGATTATATCCACAACAATCCCATAAAAGATAAAACTGTCAGTTCGGCTGAAGATTATTATTTTAGTTCGGCAAGGAATTATACTGGCTTAGAAAATGATTTAGATGTTGTTTTGTTAAATCTGTTTTGAAAAAAATCTATAGCCTTCCAAAAAAAACATCAACGAAAATTAATTTTTTTTGAGTTGCATTGCGTCCAACCAATCTTTGCGAGCACGGATTGCAAATCCGCGCTAACGATCGAGGGTAAATCTGCGCGATCGGGTTTAAGATATTTAGATAATGACCCTATAATTAAGAATTTAATTTTAAACAAATTAAATGATCCTAATTATTTTTATAAAAACTTAAGGAATACCCCAAATTATTTTATACTAATTAACGAATAAAACTATAATAATGAGTGAAGTACTAATAAAGAGAAAAGACAAATCTTTTTGGATTAATCCAAATTTTATTCAATTGGTAAGTCAATATGTCTGCCAAGTTTTTGAAGCAAACGGACTACATAAATATTCTCAAGAAGTTCAAGACATGTATATTGATTTTGATTTAAATAGAACAGGAGAATGTTTAAGTTTTGTAAGTATAGTATTTGATGATATAACCAACGATACAGATAAAGCAACAATTATTGAAATATTTAACCAAACTAAAACATTAATTCAATCTTTAGGAAATGAAATTTCAGTTACTAGTCTTAATGAATTTGAAAATGCTAAAAAAGATCCGTCATTTAAATTGATGAATTGGTCCATCCCTGTAAAAACAACAAGTTTAGTAAATCTATTAAACTTATTTATTGATTTATTAAACGATACCTATCCAAATGTATTAGGAAATGTAAATTTCGTTGGCTATCAACTCGTTTCAAATCCAAATATCGAAATTATATAACAACGATAGCGCGGATTTGTAATCCGTACCCGCAAAGATTGGTTTGTTTTCTTTGTAAGTGTAAAAAAGCGCATTAATTTGTGTGACTTTTATTTTAATGATTTGTTTTGTGTATAACTGTTGCGGGCACGGATTGCAAATCCGCGCGAACGATTGAGAGTAAATCTGCGCGAACGGGTTACATTTATTGCGCATCCAGATGCGTTAGATACTGGGATAGTCAGAACTTTAAAAAAGAAATAATGAATATAGACATTCTAACCTATTTACAGGATAATCCTGTTAAACATGGCAAATCAATGAATTTTGAGATAAGAGGTATTTCACTCAATGAAATACAACAATTGGAGCAATCATATAACAATGGAGAAGCATTCCCAAAGGCCCTAACAGAGCTACTGTATTTAGGTGGCGATTTTTGCTATGTTCTAACAAAAGGCCAGTATGATACTCAACAAGAAATGCAAGAAATCTCAAGAGAAAAATTACTTGAATTCAATAAAAAAATAATAAGACCCTTCTTTGTTATTGATGTTTATAACTCCTCTGAACAATTTTTATTTGTGTATTTGGATGAAGGTGATAATCCATATGTTTATCAAGCGTATCTACCAACATTAGATTATCTTCCTCCTATTACAAATTTAGACAAGAAATTATCTGAATATATTAATTTTCTAATTGATAAAGTAAAAAAAGGATTTAATCCTTTCTAAGGATTTAGAACCCGATCGCTCCGCAACGATAGCGCAGATTTGCCCATGCTGGCGCGAGCGTCCCGCTCGTGAACGTAAAGTATTTCTTGTTCTGGACAAAAGTTTGAATACTTGCCTGAAAATGTTTTTTGAATTGATATGAATTGATCTTCTGCATGTGCACGAGCGGGACGCTCGCGCCAGCAGGGGATATTTTAAATCAACTAATAGATTTTTATAACTAGAATAAACTTATGGAAAATTTTCAAGACAAACTCGAAGAATTTAAAAAGCAAATAACAGGACGAAAAACAGAATCAGATACATCTGGAATATTATTATTTAAAGATTTCTTATCAAAAATGGAGGAATGGAATCTCACTGTAGGCGTTACTGAAAATTGGATAAATAAAATTAACAGACAACATAATCTATTAAATATTGTTGAAATAATAGCGCCAGATTTATTGAAAAATGTAATTTCTTTAAATGATTTTAGAAAAAATATTCCTCAAATTGATGATACTTTTAATTTGTCAAGTGCCAGAAGTCTTGATGCTGGTTTAATTCACGCATTATTTTGTTGGGACCTGTTTAATGACAATTCTGCCTTTGATAAATTTAAAAAATTACCAAATCCTTATGATTCTATAAAAACATTATATATTACAGGACATTATGTAGATCAATCAGAACCAACTAAAATTACAATAGATTCTAAATCTGATGTTAAGAAGCAAACAGATTTTAGATTACCATCATTAGATTATGATTTTTTAGATTATATCGATTCTGTATGTGAAAGAAATGGAGGAAGTGGAGGAATTCCTAATCAAGAAAGAACAAATCAATTGTGGGAAGAATTTAAAATAAAAAAAGGTTATTAATTCCTCGACCGCCACGCTAGCGCGAGCGTCCCGCTCGTGAACGTAACGTATTTCTTGTTCTAGACAAAAGTTTGAATACTTGCCTGAAAATGTTTTTTGAATTGATATGAATTGATCTTCTTGTCTTGTCCTAAAATATATTTACAAAAAAATAAAACGACTTAAAGCTAAAAATCTTTAAGTTGTTTTTAAATCAAAAGAGAAAACCAAATCTCTTAAACTCCCGATAGCGCAGATTTGCAATCTGTGCCCGCAAAGTAATTCCTTCAAGATCTAAAAAAATAAAAAGTACAGATTTTATGCTTTACTTTTTAGTAGTTCGACAAGGAATTATGCAGGAAATGATTTAGATGTTGTTTTGTTGTATTTATTTTGGAAATGCTCAACTTTTACCCATACTCATCTTTGCGGGCACGGATTGCAAATCCGCGCTAACGTTGCTGTTGTGTAGAAAACATTTCTGCGCGATCGGGATTAGACCAACAGCAATGCCTAGCCATACATTGCCTTATGGAACTGTGATACCGAAAAAATAAAAAATAGTAAACAATAAAAAGATCAAATATGTCATATAAATACCAATTAACAGTAACAAGATATTATACACAAAGATATGTAATGATTGGAGTTGGTACTTCAGATTTAGATCAAGCATCATCTTTATCTGAAATGTCAATAAACGAGATTACAAAAACACTAGCTGAATTAAATGCGGTTATTTCTGGTAGCCTAGAGTATTTAGATTGGGGTACAGATTTGTTTTATGTATTTTCTGAAGCAGCAATATCTCGATATGGAGATTTTGACAAAGTAGAAAGATCTGAAGTATCTACGATAGATTTGAGAGATTTTTTAATAGAACTTAAGAAATTCAAAGAACGATGTCTTGCAGGCGATTATTATAAAGCCATAGTTGGTGAAGCTTTTTCTGCAATAAAAGCCAATCCGTCAAAATACAAAAGATGGTCAACATCAGATACTGATTTTTTAATTACTTTGAATAATATAATTTTTAGTTTAATATTAGAATCTAATGATTTCAATTTAACACAAAGTCAATATGTCGCTCAATTAGAAAGAGAATTTTAACCGATTGCACGGATTACAAACCTTTGCCCCCGCTGGCGCGAGCGTCCCGCTCGTGAACGTAAAGTATTTCTTATATTAGCTCAAAAAAATAATCCGCAGATTTTAATGTATTTGACATCACTAAAACAGATAGAAGACTACAACCGGATTTAACAATAAAAACAAAATAATTATGGTAGTATTATATAAGAATTTTTTTAACGAATCTATTTCAGAAATTCAAGCTCTAAAAATGAATGGCTATAAAAAAGAATTTCATGACAATAATGTAGTAAAAAAAATTGAAAACAAATATGCAAATGGAAATTTTCATGTAACTTATTACAAAGACAACAATGAAAGTAATGTTTTAGAAAATTTATCTAAAGAATATCCTAATACAAATGTTTTTAGAATTAGAACTAGACAAAATTCAGGCAATTATACTATAGAAAATGAAGATTATATTGAAGATGGGATTCTAGAATTAAAAAACAGCCTGATAAGAGATAGTAAAGGAAGAATAATTGCATACAATCAAATTGATATTATCAACAATCAACCTTTACATGACGGTTCTGTTAAGTATTTCTATAGTGAAGATATTTACAATAACTATTGTTTACCAAATTTAGAAGATGGTACTATTCTGGATAAAGATTTTAAGGTTTTTAGAGCAAAATACGATGAGAATGGAAATTTAATTGAAATTCTTTTGAATTCACAAAGCACTTATGATAAAGAATATTTTTTTCCTAATCAGCCAGCTCCATTAGATCTTGAAACATGCAGACAAATTTGTAATCTAACTAATGAACAAATGAATTATTTCCTCACAGACGAGTTATTACCAATTCCTAATTTTTAGGTATCCGCCCTCCGCTGGCGCGAGCGTCCTGCTCGTGAACGTAACGTATTTCTTATATTAGCTCAAAAATAATAAATGAGCAGAAAATACAAGTTTGGAAATAAAACTGGAACTTACTTTATAAGTTTTGTTGCTATTTACTAAATAAAAAAACAACTCAAAGACAAGAATCTTTGAGTTGTTTTTAAAATTAAAGATCTTCTAAGAAAACCCAAAAATTACATTTTAAAAACCAATTTGGAAACTTAAAACTATAGGTTTCCCTACTCTTCTATTGTCTTTATTTTTAAGCTAATACCCAAACCTTATTCTTTGTTTACATTCCTGTAAAACAAAAATCTATTGTGACGCCACTAACACAATTTTTAAACAATAATTTTTCAAGTTGCATTGTACATTATAAAAGATTATCAAAAAGTCTTTTTGAAGTATACTTCAGCTTGAATTAATTACGGTTACCCCTAAAATAACTGAATACAAGCCTGTAATTTTTAAAACCCGTAAATAATTAATTAAAAATGAGTACAAATCACAACAGAATTAGAGTGGCAGATTTAGAAACAAATCAGCGTAACAAAATTTTAAAGACCAATGAAAAAGGTGAATTAGAGTTTAGCGATCTAAACAATCTCCAAACAGAAAATTATAATGCTTTAGATTGTACAACCGAAGGAAAAGCATTAGATGCCAGACAAGGAAAAGTATTAAAAGATTTGGTAGAGCAATCAGATAGCAACAACATGAAATTATCTGGAAATCAGACATTTTCGGGTGTAAAAACTGCAACAAATACTTCTTATCCACAAAATGCCGGAATTGTAATTAATAATACTTCTGACAATAACGATTCAAAAAATATTGCTCTATCATCAAGTTCAGGAACGAGTTTGTTTTGTGACAACACAAAAGGAAAAGGTATTCTATCTCAAACCAATTCGGGCTATGCCGGGCATTTTTACTGTTACGGTAATGGAGTTGCTTTATATGTAAACTCTCCTAATTCAGCTAATAAAACTGTCTTAATTACAGGTAATACAAAAAATGACAATGTTAATATTTCAAACGCTGGAACAGGAGCAAATATTAAATCAATTTCAACAGGAACGGGTCTAGTCTTTGCAGGTAGTAACGGAACCGATACTACTTCTAGAATTAGCAAAGAGGGAAATATTACTGCAAAAACACTTGAACTTAGTGCTGGAACAATTGACAAACCTGCATTAGTGATTCCTAGTGGTACTTTCACTACAACACCACAAAATGGAGCTATTGAGCGTGATGCTTACGGAAAACTTTGGACTACTAGGAATGGCATAAGATATATGCTTACAGAAGATGACAATAGCTACATTAAGATTCTATTAAATGGAGAACAAAAAATTATTGATACACCATCTCCATACATTACTACTAATACTACACAAGATACATTGCTAGGTTCCTTTAATTCAGGAACTTTATCTAATAGTTTTCTTGGTAGATTAACTATGATAGCTAATGTAGACAACACTATTTTCGGTAGCGGAAACATTCCTCCAGAAATCAGTAAATTTCAAATAGTGATAAAATTTAAAAATGCTTTACTTTCTCCAAATCATTATGGAGAAGGGTACCTTAATGAATTAATTTTGATTGATAGTATTAACAAAACAGACACTACAGCAACTTTAGCAGCAAGTCACACAGGATGGGATCAAAATTTAGGAATGTTTAATGAATATTACGTTTATGACAGTATAAACAAATCAAGTTTTAAAAACCTTGCTGATGTGTCAGTAGAAATAGTTTGCAGAAATTTAATAGAATTTAAAGATTCCACCAATACTAATCTTAAAAATCAAGCAATAAGGTCTTATATCAAAATTACTTCAACTTTAATTGAAAGAATTAGAAAATAATTCATAAATAAAAAGACAATATATTTTAGATTTTTTTCAATCTCGATAGCTCAGATATTCTAATGTAAGATCATTATAAAAAATTACATAATTTATTATATCTGGGCAATCTTGATTTGCTTCCCAAAAACAGAATCGCTTCTGTTAATTCCTAATTTAAACCGCAAGACTCATCCACTTCCTTTACAACTCTGTAAAGCCTCAGAACATCCATGTTAAACCACTATGCATCTGCTTTTTAAACCCCAATTTTAGACAGATCTTTACACTGTAATAAAGAAAAACACTTCAAAAACAATTCAAATCAGGCTGTTTTTTGAAACATCTTTTTGAACTCAAAAAAACATAAAACTGAACAAAAACTAATGAACGTTTTAATCATTTGCAAACCCTGTTTGTTTTATACTCCCAACTTAATCATGCCGAAACACGAACCAAAATAAAGTCAAAAACAAATTAGAATATGCCAACTAATCCTATTCCTGCACATCCAATTCCTGCAGCAAGATATTATCCTCGATTATCGGAGGTTATTACTGTAGACGACTTACCCGAATTTCTATCATTTGTTGAAAATGGTCTAAATTCTATTTTCGATAAAATACATTATAAAAATTTACAATATTCAAAAGGATATCGAGGTGATTCTGCTTTTTACAGTCTTGATATTGTAACCAGCAGTCAACTAGCGCTTCCGCTGCCATTTGATCTTAAACTTGTCCTTAATCCAGATTTAAAAGACGGAGATCAGTCTATTTCATCGTTTCCAATTACACTGGAATATCAATGGGAAATTTTAGCTTTTTTAAAAACATTTAGCTCCAGCAGTTTTTCTTTCTCTATACAGGATTTTTATTCTGTAGGTCTTCAGGTTTTCCGCATCAGCGAAGAACAAGTGATTGCCCACATGATGAATATTTTTGTTGAAGCCGAAGAAGGAAAAACCAAATACGAACAGCTTTTAGCAGATATTAACTCTTTAGATGAACTAAAAGAAGATCCAACTTTTGAAGAATTAGGATTTGGAGAAGATGTTGAACAATCAATCGATAGTATTATCACATTAATCAACAATAATAATGCAATTACAAAATCGATTCCGTTATTATTATTTGGTGTTTATATTGCTAAAGCAGGTTTCACAGTAAACGAAATCAAGCAAAGATTACAAGATTTTTACAACATTGTAGCTCCAGACGGAATCGAAGCTCATATTAAGAGAATCATTACTCCAAAAGCCAAAGCCACATTAGAATTAAGTGCTGGTATCGAATTCCCACAAAGCATTCTAAAGCCTGTTGAACCAGACGGCTCTGCTTTTCCAAATCCAGCAACAAAGTCCACGTTCGTGTTTGCCAAAGCGCAATTGTATGCAGATACAGAAGCTGGTATTGGTTACCAGGCAGAATTAGGAGGTTCATTAACGCCTTCAAATGCCATGATTGGTAATACAGGTTTAATACTGGAATTAGATACTTTAAAAGTCGATTTAAGTAAAAAAACAAACATTCCAGAAGCAGATGCAGACGGACGTCCGAATGATTTCGTTGGCGTTTATGCCCGCGCAGCTTCTGTTAAACTACCTTCAAAATGGTTTTATTCGAAAGACGATCCAGACAATCCTTCAACATTAAAAATTGGGGCTTCAGATTTGTTAGTGGGTTCTGGTGGTCTTTCTGGAAATATTTATCTGGAAAGTGTCCCAGCTCCAAAAAGTGGTTCATTTAATTATTTTAATGAAAAATTCGATTTCTACTACCCCATTACAATGTTTGAAAAAGACGAAGTAAATGGTGTTGTAAATGAAAAAGAAATTGCTGACTACCCTGCTTTGCTTGTTTATTTGCAAAAGTTATACGCAGCCAAATTACCGTACGTTTTTAAATTTCCATTAGCATTAAAAACAAAAGCTGGATTACAATCTTCAGTAATAAATGCGAATACAGATTATTCTTTTAGCAGCGCTATGGATTATCAGGCATTTTTGCTGGAAATAGAAGATAATACTCTTTGGAAAACTATTGGTTCTTCTGAAAAAGGTTTCAAAGTAGGTTTCAATAAATTTGATATAACTTTCAAACAAAACAAAGTTGTCAGCTCTAATATTAAAGGAGCTTTAGAAATCCCTAAACTTAAGGGAGAAGATAATAATGCATTAAAGGTTGGCCTCGAAGGTCACTTATACGATGATGGAGATTTCAATCTTACAGCTTCATTTGCTAAAGATAATAAGCCAAGAGCAAATCTATTTGATCTTGTAAACATAGATTTTAACAGTTTCGAGCTTGGTAAACAAGACGATGATTACTATTTAGGCACATCTTGTTCTGTTTCTTTTCCTAAAGAAACTTTAATGGGCAGTTTATTAAAAGGAAAAGGCTTTGAAGTTGAAAAACTTCGTGTTTACAGCGATGGAAACATTGAAGTCGAAGGAGGATCAATTCCTATTCCGATTAGTCTTTCTGTTAATTTGGGTCCTGTTCAAATGGCAGTTACCAATATTAACTTTGGTTCGACTCAAATTAACGGCCGTAAATATAATTTCTGGGGATTTGATGGTGCCATTAGTATCAATCCGCTTGGAGTAGATGCACGTGGTGAAGGTGTTAAATATTATTATGCTGTTGATGGAGGTCCAAAAGATTCATTTATCAGAATTCAAACTATTGAAGTTGATTTAATTATTCCAGGAACTGCTACAGAAGCTTCTGCTATGGCTATTATCCACGGTATGATTACGCTTCCTGAGCCTGGTAAATCTAAGGAGTTTATTGGTGAGGTTGGATTAAAACTTCCTAAAGCAAAAATTTCAGGAAGTGTTGGAATGCGTTTTATGCCCAAATATCCAGCTTTTTTAATCGATGCTAATATTGATCTACCTGTTCCTATTCCACTTGGATTTCTGGCTATTAATGCTTTTAGAGGATTATTAGGATTTAGATATGTTGCCACCAAACAAGCCGCAGGATTAACAAAAGACGATTCTTGGTATGACTTCTATAAATATCCAAAGCCGGGTATTAACATTAAAAAATTCAGCGGACCGCCAGATTCGATGGAATATGACACTCCATTTTCTATTGGAGCCGGAGCTACTTTCGGTACAGTTGCAGATGGCGGTCATGTACTTTCTTTGAGAGCAATGCTGCTGCTGTCTCTGCCTACTTTGTTTTATATTGAAGCAGGGCTTAATGTTATTTCGGGACGTTTAGGACTTATTGAAACAGATCCTAGTAATCCGCCATTTTTCGCGATGGTTGCCTTTGGTGATGATTCGTTAGAATTAGCAGCTGGAGCAGATTTCAGCATTCCAAAAGACAGTGGTCAAATTATTAAACTTCATGCACTATTAGAAGCTGGGTTCTTCTTTAAGAATCAAAAGCCTTGGTATGTAAATCTCGGAAGCAAAAAAGACCCTATCACAGCAGAAGTCTTAACCTTATTTACAGCAAAATCTTTTATTATGATTTCTGCTCAGGGAATTGAAGCCGGCGCAAGATTAGATTTCAAATTGCAGCAGAGTTTTGGTCCCGCCAAAGTTAAACTTTGGGCGTATTTGGAACTAGGAGGCAAAATTTCGTTCAAACGTCCTCAAATGGGTGGTTATATTACTGCCGGCGGAGGAATCCAAATCAAACTTTTGATTATTAATGTAGAAATTGCTTTGGATACAATATTCTCTGTAGAGTCCTTTAAGCCGTTTTTAATTTATGCAAAACTGGAATTAAGTGTCCGAGTAAGAATTGGTTTTGTAAGAGTTCGTAAAAACTTTAAAGTTGAACTTCAGTGGGACATTAACCGAATTGTAGATCGTACGCCATATAGTCCGCTGCCAAAAGGAACAGTTGGAGATGGTGAGGACGACAGAACTTTAGAGAACGTAAAAGGAGTTCATATGTTAACCAATCAGGCATTTGCTCTTGATTATTTTAAATCTATTGGAGATAAAAATTACGATAAAGATAAAGTCTTTGCGAATGGTACTCCAAGACCCGAGTTTATATCCGCAGTAATTCCTTTAGATACTTATATCGATATTAAAATGGCTAAAGGTGTATTGCCTAATCCTGAGTTATCTAAAAAAATTGGAGGATATACCGCTGATGCTAAAAATTATACAGATAAGATGCCTCCTGAAGAGACATCGAAAGCGGGTAGAAAATTGCGTCAGGTGAAACATGAATACGGAATTAAATCAATCAATTTAAAATCTTGGAATGGTTCTGCATGGGTAGATTATAATCCTTTTGAAGCAGTTGTATTAAAGAAAGAAAGAACCAATGACTTGAAGAGTTTACCTTGGGCACATTGGCAGAAAGCAATTGACCAATATGATTCTATTCGTGTATTAGCAACCAATCCGTTTTCTTTTTTAAGCGCAGGAGAGCCTGGATGGCATATTCCAGAACAATTAGGAATTACACCATCAAGATTATTTTGTGCCTCTTCTGAAATCGAAAAACAGCATACAGATTTCCTTAACAAGCAAATAGGGAAACGTTATTATGTGCCGATGCAGTATGAAGCAGATAAAATCAATGGATTATTCTTCAAACTTCTTGGTGAACTTCCTGAAATTACAGCAAATAATACTCTTGAAGGCGGAGATTTCATGAGTATTACAAGCGATAGAAATCCTTTTGGCTACAATAGATCTTTGTCATTTAGAAATGATAACGAATTAGAAATTATTTTCCCTGAATCAGCAATTGATCCTACAATTAAGCTAACAACTCAGGCAAAAGAAGTCGTAATTTCTGCTTACCAGTCTGTAATTGAAGATGGCGAAAAACTAACATCTTATATCCCTGTTCGTTTTAGAAAAACCGGAACTGAGCTTTCAGAACAACAAACGTATACCAAAGCAGAATTTTTAAATGAGATAACTTTATATAGTGAGGAGGTTGATGACCAGAAGAAAAAGATCGATAAAATTGTAATTAGTCCTCTTTCTGCAAATGCAAAACGTATTAAAGAAATTAGAAATGAAATTGCAGCATTATTTGATGAAACTTCTTATGATCTAACCGGAGAAACTGAAATTAAATTGACTGATCCAGAAAAGATTGATAGATATAATTCTCTTTTAGCCGATTTAGAAATCTTAAAATTGAATGCCGGTAATGACAATGCTAACTCTGGAGGTAATCCAAATGCATTAACGTTTACACATTATTACGGTTATAACGGAAGAATTTCGTATGCTTTTGATCAAGTAATTAAATTTAATGATTCGTATGTAATAACATTCCACCCTGAAACGAATTCAAAAACTACTATTCTGTTACAAGTTAATTCAGAAGGTAGTATTATCAGAGAGCGTTTGATTAACGGAGTTGTTACTTCTGTACAAGTTGTAAATGGTAATTTATTAGTAACTCAGGCTTTAAATGCAGAACAATGCAAAGGAATCGGAGAAGCAACTGTTGATCTCGATTTTATTGTAGGGTGCCTTTCTCCTATTGCAGCAACGGCAATTGTTGAAATGGATGAAGAATTAAATCCAATCTTGGGAACGCAATATTTGAACACTTATTCTTTAGGATTTAACAAAGTATTGCCACTAACAGGAAATGATTTGCTTTGGATAACTACATTATCAAATGAAACTCAGATATACTGGATTAAAGGAAGCGATCGAACAATTGTTTATCATTCTAATATAAACAACGAAGTAATTAAAGTTCTTCAGCATAATGATACCGAGTTTAGCCTGATCACGAAAGATAAAAAAATCATCCGTTTAGGTATTAACATCTCTTCAAAAGTTATTACAGTAACCGACACAAAGGTACTTTCAAATACTGAAATTGTTGAAATTGTTGATGCAATGACAACGAATAACAAAATTTTGCTTTCGGTTAAATTATCGAACGATAAATTTGGTTTAGCACAAATTGATGGTAATACTGTTTCACTGGTAAAAAATGATACCATTTTTGATTCAGCTGTTTATTTATCAAACAATGCATTAAATAATAATTCTATTGTCGCTTACAATGCACATTATTTGTTCGTATTTAATGAAACATTAGGTCTTACAAGATTAATTCAGAGAGAAAGCGATATTACAAATGCTTCTATTATTCAGGTTCAAAATGAACCTTCTGTAAATGAGATCATGATGCTTTCTGCTAAATCAAACGAAAAAGGAATTTATTTTTCATTATTCAGTGATGCATTTGATAATTGTTCTTTATATCCTGCTGCTAATGTTACAGTGACAACATCAACAACTGCTTTAACAAACGGAAGTATTAACATAACCGCATTAAGCTCAGTTACCGGATTAGATTTTACAAGAAGTCTTAAAAATTCAAAAATAATTACGACTGATAATGTCATTTGTTCGAATACAGAAAGCTCCGAAGATCCTGAATTAGATTACACGACTTACATTCAAAGTGTAGAATGGCTGAGCAAAAAAGATTATTATCACAATAAAACTATTCTGGATATTCCGGCTGTAGCAGAGCGGTTTCAAACCATGAAAGCAGCGGTCGAAAATACGGTACAGCCAATTTGGAGACCTAATACAACCTATTGTTTAGATTTTACATTAACTGATACTGTTGATGATAATAAAAAGAACCCAGCTGAATTTAAATATTATTATGGTTTTAAAACACTTGGACCAATCGGACATTATCCTGTTCCAGATCCTGTAACGCCAGAAAACCAAAATCCACCGGCAAAAAATGAATTGACAGAATTGTCTAAATCTCCATTAACATCATTAAGAAGTTATCTGGATTATAACCGTTCTTATCCAAATGCAGATGGAAGTTTACTGCAGTCTAAACCTTCGTTCTATGGAAATAAAGAATGTACTATTTCTTTATTCTTTAACAGTCCGTATACTTCTCACCTGTTTAAAAACTGGGCTGAATATGATAATGGCAGACCTGAAATTAAAGGAGCATTAAATCTTTTCATTAAAGATCCGCTGACTGATTTGTTGATCGAATTTCCAATGAAGGAAATAGTAGAAGGAGAAGAAGAAATTATCTATCCAAAACCAGAGGGCGTAGATGATGAAAGTGAAAAATGGACCAGCGATAACGATCCAAGAATTCCGGCAGGCATTCAAATCTTAAACAATTTTATTAAAGATACTTCTACAATGAAGTGCAGCTTAGAGTTAGGAAATCCTTTAAAACCAAAATCATTAAAATACAAAACGAGTTTAACCAATTTAAAGCCTTCTAAACTTTACACCGTTTTAGTCAATAACTATTTTGATGGTGCTCAAATAGGAGTAACAAGTAAAAGCAAAAACATTCTGGTACATCAATTTGGATTCCAGACATCTCGCTACAAAGATTTCCAAGAACAGGTTCAGAGCTATTTCTTAGATGAAGAAAAAACGAAAGGTGAAATGTATGATGTGAAGGTCAACATGAATCAAGATCGTATTGATGCTTTGTATTATTTAATCGCTCCTAAAAGTGAAAACATTACAAATGCTTTAAGTAATTCTATTGCTGCCAAATATCAGCATTTGTTTGACCGTGCCATTGAAGGAATCTTAAAATTGTCTCCTCTTGATCCTGCTCAAAACACTGAGGTAAATAGAATTATTAATACGAATTCTGGAGAGACCATAGCGCTTTTAATTCGTAATCCTGAGCCATTTAATATTCCGAAAATGCCATTAGAAGAAATTCAAAATACAATTGCAGTACTCGATGGAGCTGGAAATCTAAAATCTGAATACAGTGTGCTGCATTCAAAAGATTACTCTCAGGCATTAATAATGCACAGAGACAAAACAATTCCAGCAGAAGAGCTGAAAATCAAATTTGAATACAAAATGTGGAATACTGAAGGAAATGGAACTTCTGTAACAAACATTCTTGATACACAAATACTGCCATTATAAAATATAAATCTTTAAAAAATAAGACAAAAAATGAGTACTATAAATCCTCAAGAAAGTCAACTCTCGGGTTGTGAAACTTATGTAGCAATTGTAGTCGATGAATCGGGTTCAATCAATGGAAACGAAGCACAGCAGATTCGCTCAGGACTGACTTCATTTATCAATTCTCAGGCGCAAAGTAAAATCACCCTTTCATTAATTGGAATGTCTAACAGCGATACTGCTGTTAGACAAGATAATGTTATTCAGAAAAAAATTTCAAGCAATTATCAGGACTTTAAAGACTGGATTGATTTATATGGCAACGGAAGAGCTTACATACAATCTGATTACTGGGCATCTGGTTTAAATGCTGTTAAAAATCTGTTGGTTACTCCAGATATTGTTTTTGTAATTACAGACGGTATGCAGGTCAATAATTCTAATTTATTGAAAAGCCTATTTACTGATTTAAATCTTAGTTCAAAAGTTTTTGTGTATGGAGTTACAAGCTCTGCTGAGAATATTGACGAGTTGACAACGCCGCTGGCGAACTTTTTAGAAAGAACACCAATCTCTAAAAATGACAATGTTTCTGCGATGAATTCTGATTATATCAGAGTTTCAGATTTTAGTACTTTAGGAATTGAATTAAATAAACTTGCAGAAGATTTATCTAAATTTCAAATAGGTTGTTTCCCTAATGTAAGCATTGTTGATAACAAGTTGATTTATCCTTCTTTGAAGAAAGGCACACGAATTAGCCAACCATGCGGAACTTTGGTTCTTACTAACAAAAGCCGAGTTCCTCTAACGTTAAATGCAGGTACAAAAATTCATAGTGAAAATAATTTAAACGGACTTGTCTTTAAGCTTCAAAACTCGGTTACAATTCCTGGAAAATCTCAAATGGAAGTTGCTGTTCAAATTGAAGGCCGACCTCTTGCTCTTGGTGTTTTTTCAGCGCTTGTAACTTTAAATAATGTCAAAAATCCTTCAGGAATAAGTATTAAATTTAATATTGGCAGAACGTCATCAATAATTGATATTTCATCAGAAAAAACAAATCTGCAGTCTACCTATTTACAAATTGCTACAGCCGGTTCGAGAGGAATTGACAGTACGAAAGGAATTCACCTTCGCTGGGTTCTGGCAGGCAGATTAGGAGAAAATCATCTTCCAAAAGGAGAATTATTTACGGGTGACAATTCTAGTTTAAGTTTTAATAAACCGAATGATTTTGTAAAAGTATACAGAGCGCCTTATACAAAAGTCAGTCAAACCATAAATCTAACCCAAAATCCTAATGTTGTCGACAACAAAAAGGCGCTTTGGATTTATAAAACAACAAATCCGCAGAGATCTGTTTATATTAATTTTCAAAATAAAACAAAATATAAAACCGTTAAACTTAGCATAGATCCACTAACAAATCCTACTGCTTTTATGCAGGCTTACGGAAACAATTTGATTGAAATTGAATCTAAAACAGATTTGTTTTTTGCTGCAGAATTGGATTTTTCGTCTTCAAATATTTCAAAAAATGTCAAGCTTGAAACTTTATCTGTAGCCGAAAATAAGATTACGGCTTCTAAAAGAGTTAGCAATCGTAAATCTTATTCTTCAGAACAATTAAATAGTACTATTCGATTAGTTGCCGAAAATGGCCGAAGTATTCGCTTTAAAGCAAATAATTGTCTTTTAAATACAATTCAATTTGAGTTTTATTCTGATTTCATTACAAATGCTAATGCTAACGGAGATTGGAACTTAAAAGGGAATTATGCCTTAAGCACAGAAGACATGACCGTTTTTGGACAGCTAGAACCAAAACCAAATGCAGTTCATGGAAAATGGTTAAAATTTAATGATGGTGAATATGTAAATATTAAAAATTACAAAGACAAGTGGAATAAGCCTACTAACGAAAATGATATTACTGATGAAAACATCAAATGTATTGTATCTAAATACATTGATTTAAGTAAGCAAGGAGATAATCCAACGGCAGAAAAAGATATTCCTTTTGGGGATCGTATTCCTATAAACGAACCAAAAGAAGGAGAAGAACAACAATATGCTGAAAACTTAACTAAAATATCTTATCTGGATCTTTTAAACATTGCTGCAAACGACTACCATGTTGCACGTATGCTAGGATTGGGCTGTATTGATCTTGATGATGAAGTTTTATCTGGAGAATATATTTATTTAACTGAATATACCACTTTTGGAAGTTTGGAAGAAGGTATTGAAGGAACTGAAGTACAACATCTTTCAATGAGTATTCCGACTTCAATAAATACAGAACGAATGCCTCTTCCTGTTCAATTAAGTAAGATTGTTCCTGGATTAAATGTGGACTCAGAAGAAAACCCAAATGCCAGGATTACAGATTCTGAAGGTTATAGTTTTGATGGAAAGAAGAGATATGTCAGCTTATTTATGGATGATGTTTTAGATTATGATATCAGTAAAGATAATAGTGATTTCTTTAAATCTTCAGCAGATTACGATGGAAGTGCATTTACATTTCCCATTTATTTAGGAATTGATCATAAAACTGAAACAGAATCAAAATGGAAAAGTCCGGAATTATCGCATGATATCGAATACAAAAGTGTTAATCAAAATTTCAAAGAATCGGAATATGAAACCGTTCCGATTATTATTCCTGATGCTGGAAAATCAATTTTAAATGCAGTTCAGGAACAAACAGGAGAACACACTTATATCTATCAGGGATATGGAATTAATATTTTCTCAAGAGCAACATCTGGACGCCAAATCAGCATTAAATCTAATATAAAACCTGCCAATAATTTAATGCCTCCGAGCAACATTAACACACTTCTTGTTACAGAAGAAAAACCGTTAATGTTTACCTCCTTGTCTGAACAGGAATTATTGGGTAAAATTACTGGAGAAGATAAAACATTAGTTAGAATTTTGTTTGATTATTATTCAGCTCAGGAATTATTGAGTTATCCTGTTCCTAGTGAAATTTCTGTTGAAGAAGCTAAAACTAACAAAGAATCTATTTTTCCTGATGATAAGGAAATACTTGCTGATCATTTTAGACTGTATTATAAAGACGGGCTTCCTGAAGTTGAATACGGTCAAATTGAGAGTATTGATAACAAGTCTATAAATAATCTTACCTCTTTTGTTAAAATAAGAGAGTATAAAATTATCAGCAGCGGGCAAGAGGTTAAAATTGGATTAGACAACTCTAATAAATCACGATTTGACGGAGGAATATTAACGATTGGAGATCAAAATTATGTTATCCAGAATATTGAAGTTGTACTTAAAAAAGATGTTCAAAATAACGATGTTTTTGATTATGCATTAGTTGAAGTATTAAAAAAAGAAGTAACCGACAAACTTCATGCTGATGGAGATGCAACAATAGATTCTGAACAGATCCAAAACATTCAGATACCAGAGAGTAGATTGTGTACACTGGTTCAGAACATGCAAGCAGATTCTAACTGGCATCAGCCTCAAATTGCTTTTAAAGTTGAATATCCTGAGAGTTTGAATGTCATTCATAGAGAGGTTATTGAACATACAAGTGAAAACGGAACTGATTTACAGCTACAAAAAACAAGAGGACTCTGGAAAAATGCAGTAATAGAAAGGCATTTTGAAGTTTCTTATGAAATGAATTCAGACGGAACGTATAAATTGGATAAAGATGATAATCCAATTGAACTAGCTGAGAAAAAGCATTTAGGATTATACAAAATCATTTTCCTAAATTTTAATTTGCCTCAACATCCTCAATTTAAATCACAAAACCAAAACTCTGTAGAATGGTCTAATGGTATTGTACGATTGTTTACAAAAAGTGCAATGCAGGAAGGAAGTTCTGTTCCTGTAAAATCGAGAAAGGAGTTTAAAGTTTTTAAAACAGAAAATATTGGTACTACTGGAGATCTGGTCTTATATATCGATGATCCTGATTTTAAACTTGGTAATTATTCCACACAAACAATGGCGGATAATTATGATGAAATTATTGGTGCAATAGACGGCCCGCTTAAAGAAGATGACGTCCGAAATTATGATGATAATGATGCATCTCAAAGTGTAAACTATTATCCGAGCTATAAAGTTTATTTATACGCTGATGCAGTTTCCGGAATTACACAAGAAAATGTTCAGCCAAGAGAAAATGAAAGTATCCACTACTCTATCTTCGGAATTAGTACACATGCAAAAACTGGTATTGACTACAAATCGAAGATTAGTATTCCGAGTCCGATGTACGCTGTTAAAATTGAGAAACCAGAAAAACCTGAAGAAATTACAGGTGGTAGTTTGTATGCAACCCGTCCTGATTTTTACAACCGATCATCTTATACTTTTATTACTAAATACAGTCAGAAACGCAAGCCTTACGGATTATTACATTACAGAGCCAATGATGAAGACTTTTTAAACATTTTGTACCAACCTGAAACAGTGAGTACTATTCGTGAAGAATTAAACAAATTGGGTGGAAATGATGAAATCAGCTTTAATGAAAGATGGAAAGACTTTTTGGATTTTAATGGTCTTGCTTTGAGTGGGCATTATAAAACTTTGCCAGAAAATGAATCTCAAAATTACCAATTTCCATTGCCTGACAACGAAGATTTTATAAAACTGATTAATGATTTTATTGAATGGCACAATAAAGCGCAAGGTACACAAGAGCATACGATAACCTCTATTACATCATTAAATAAGGTTCTAATTTCACAGGGAGTTCAAGATCCTTTATTAGTAGTTCATTTTGTAGAACAAGCTATTCATGCGGCTTTCGTTCCCTTAACCGAAGTACCAGTTGTTTATGAGTATATTAAAGGTAATGACTATGTCCCTGTTAACAAGAAACAAACCATTAAAGATAAAAATGGAAACGCTCTAAAACCTACTGATAATGATTTTGAGATCGCACCAATGATGAAAATCATTAATGAAAGTGAAAACATAGCACAGTTTACCGACTTTAATCTCGATGGAAATTCACAAAACATCTATTTCTACGCTGTTCGCGAAATGGATATTAAGATGAATTTTGGAGAGTTTAGTGATCTTATTGGGCCTGTAAAACTAGTTGCTTCTACTCCGCCAAAAACACCAGAAATTAAGCGAATTATGCCAATTCTGGAAAATCAGGTTTTAGGAATTAAACCAGCAGTTCAAATTGAATTAAATGCTTATCAGCCAGAATATAAAATTAGAAAAATCAATGTTTATCGCGCAAACACAATGCTTGATGCGCAATCGATAAGAACAATGAAATTGGTGAAAGAAGTTTTAATTAATGAAGAAACTTTGTCTGCAGATTTTGAGAATGTATGGAATGTTTATGATGATTTTGAAGATTTAGAAAATGTACCATTTGGTGATGGATTGTTTTACAGGATTACCGTTTCAAAACAAATTGAATATGCAGATTCAGATTCGACAATTGATAATCCTATCATAAGCATCGATTATGCACCATCACAACCGTCAAAAATTACAGCTGTCGTTATTGTGGATAATGTTTCGCCAGAATCTCCGGACTTAGAAGTTTCGGGAGTGCCAACAGGAACAAATGGAGAAATCTTAAAACCAGTAGTTTTCAATTGGGAGAAAACAGTTCATAATGGTAAATATCATTTATATAAAATGAATAATCAGGGGAATTGGGAAAAAATTCATGAATTCAAGTCAAACTTAAATGAAGTTATTCTTCCTCTCAACGACATTGAAAAATTTACCGACAAATTAGTAATAAAAACAGAAGATGGAGACCGAATCTATCATCACTTTAAAGCGATTTCTGAAAATTCATCTGGTATGTACAGCAGTGATGAAAAAATATTAACTCTTTAAAAAACTATTAAATACCAATGAATTACCTCATTGGTATTTAATATCGAGTCTTATCAAAAAACATTTAAAAGCAAAGAAATAAAACTATATAACATGGCAACAAGCAGAAATGACTTTCGCAACAAATTCAATGACGGAGATATTCCCTCACACATTGACTTCGTAGAGATTTTTGAAAATTTCGTTCATAGAGACGATGACAAAGCTAATTTTCAAATGGTCGAAACAGGTACAGATAATGAACATTATATAACTCCAGCACTTTTAAAAGCTGCTTTTCAAAATGCCGGAATTATTTCTGGTAATTGTTATGTCCCTTTCAAAGAATTTCAGGATAACTTTTCAGGATCGTATATTCAGTTAAATCATACCCCCATTGAGGACAGTGTAAAGATTTATAAAAATGGTCAGTTACTAAACGAAACTAACGATTACAATTTAAATGATAATGCCATCGTTGTTTTTTCTGATCCAATAAGCAACCGCAATATCGAAATAAACTATTGGGCTAAAAATATCGATACAGAACCAGATGATCCTAATTCTGATCCTATTCTTGGAAGTTTATCTGTTCCTTTCAAAGAAAATTTTGATCATGACACTTTTAATGATGATAAAATTACTTTAACAGAAATTCCTATTAAAGATAGTATTCGCATCTACAAAAATGGTCAGCTTCTTAGAGAGGGAACTGGTAAAGATTATATCGTAAACTACAACAATGGAATAATTACATTTTCTGCTGTAATAAGCGATCGTAATATCGAAGTTGATTATTGGTATAAAAGTTCTGTTTCATTATCAGATTTGGAACTAAATAACAAATACGTTGATTTAACAACAGCTCAAACTATTGCAGGAATTAAAACTTTTACTGAAGCAACAGAAAGTAAGAGTTTCATTAAAACCGGCGGAACTCCAAGTCAATTTTTAATGGCAGACGGCTCAGTTTCGACCTCTCCAGGTTCGGATTATGATGCTGGACATTCTATAGGTTTAATCCCTTTTACTGGAGGCTATCAAAAATTTAGCAACGGATTAATATTACAGTGGGCTCATTTAATGAATAATGCCAATACGTACACTTTTCCTTTAACCTGGCCAAATGGTGCTTTGAGTGTTATGGTATCAACTTTAAGAACAAATTCGGGAAGCAGAGGATATAACCACGTGGGTAATATTACAAAGAATACTTATTATGCCCTTATCGATGCCAATGAAGGATATATGTTCTCAATTGGATATTAACAATAAACTTTAAAAAATGAAAAATACATATAAAGGAACTTACGACCAAAATGGAGAATACACAGGTTTTTATGTTGAAGGAATTCACGAAAACATTCCACAGCCTAATATCGAACTAACCGAAGAAGAATGGCAGCAGGCATTGTCAAAAAATTATAAAGTAATTAATGGAACTCACACTCACTTTCCTTTCATCCAAAGTCAGGAAGAACTTCTAGAAAATATTAGGGCTACTAGAAACACCTTATTAACCGAAAGCGACTGGACACAAGTAGAAGATTCACCACTTTCTGAAGAGAAAAAAAGCGCTTGGAAAAATTATAGACAAGAACTTAGAGAATTAACTGATATCGATGATTTAGCATCTATTGTCTGGCCAATACAGCCAGTTTAATCAAAGTAATTGTTTAATGTCTTTTTTAATGATTTAAGAAAGCAAATTATTAATGAATATATGGAAGAAAACACAACATATAAGCCTTTTTCGTATTTAGACAATTATATTCCTGTTGAAGGCGAAACTGTTTATTATAATACAGAAAAAACTTTAAATAAAACCAAAAATGATTGTGCTGCAGGAATCGGAAGTTCTGTTACACTGATTGCTCCAGCAAATAAATTTGTATCAAATTTGAGCATTAACGATGCAAATGAGCAAGCACAAGAATGGTTAAATACCAATAGTCAAGCGTATGCCAATAACGTAGGAACATGTTTAATTGATTCTACTCCACCAAGTAGTTTTTCTTTAAGTCAGACATCTATTACTGCAACTACAGTATTATTAACATGGACTCCTGCAATAGACAATATTGGAGTTGTTGCTTATGACATTTTCATCGACGATAGCTTTTTAGATTCTATTTCATCTAATGTGTTTAGCTATGCTGTCACAGAACTCTCATCATCAACCACATACAATTTTTATATAAAAGCAAAAGATGCTGCTGGCAATTCGACTAATAGTAATATTCTAGCTGTTACTACTCTGCCTATTACTTTAATTTTACCTGTAACTAAATCAGCAATATTTGAAAATAAAAATAGTAACTGGTCAATCTGTCACGATGCCGATGCAGCAACAACTTATTATGAAGGAAATGCTTACTTAGGAGCTGCAAAAGATGCATCAGGATTTTCCCTTAATAGATACAGAGGAGCAATTGATACCTCATCAATTACATCGAACCCTAAATCTGCTAAAATAAAATTTAAGTTCGCGACAAATGCAGTTGGTAACGCATTAACTTTTAATCTTTATACCTCTAACATTCGAATTCCTTACTTTAAAAATTTTGAACTTATTGATTGGAACGATTGGGATTCTAATAATTTTCTTGGCAGTGTAATAGTACCTAGTAACTCAACTGCATATGTAGAAATTACATTAAATCCTGCTCAATTCTATTTACTAACCCAACGAGAAGGTTTTAATTTTTTCCTAATCTCAAATGGGGACAAAGATATGAGCACACCAACTACAAATAATAGACCAATCCTCTCTACTACAACAGATACTGGTGAAATTTATTTGGAATGTGAGTTTTAGATTTATTTAATCTCAAAACTTAATAATAAAAACAAATTTAAATACCACAAAAAATGGATACAAACTACAATAGAATAAAAGTGGCTGATTTAGAAACAAATCAGCCAGATAAAATTTTAAAAACAAATGAAAATGGCGAATTAGAATTTAGTGATAATGTTACTGGTGGTTCTCAGGATTTACAATCAGTTCTAGAAAATGGAGCTTTTGCTGTATTTGATGGTCGAAAAGTGATTTCTCTTTTTTCAGATTTAGCACCAGAAGATATCCTTTTGAGGGCTTCAAATGAAGATAATAGTAACATGTGTGCTCTTGATATAAATAAGGATTTGGTAAATCTTTTTTTTTATAAAAATGGCGTGCAAGGAGGTTTAAGTATTCAAGATGGATTACTTAAATTAAATCAATCGACTGCTGGATCTGCAAATACTCCTAATACAAATACTTCATTAAGTTTTGAAGCACCTGTAGGAGATTTAAATGATGGTGGAACTGTTATAAAAATTCCCGCAAAGCCTTCCAGAAAAGATGAAAACAACAACCCAATTCCCTATAAATTAGCAACTTTAGATGATGTTTCTATTCCAGTTTCAGCAACAATTCCAGGAATTATAAACAACACATCTCTTCAAGAATTAGGGGGAGTAGATAAAACAATATATGGAGTTAGAATA
>Ga0157370_10002232_pt1 | contig 23559 bp, 19 predicted proteins | sample C35metaG_FD_113463 | JGI IMG/M metagenome (GOLD analysis project Ga0157370, IMG submission 113463) | Corn rhizosphere microbial communities from Kellogg Biological Station, Michigan, USA - C3-5 metaG | ecosystem: Host-associated > Plants > Roots > Rhizosphere > Soil | place: USA: Michigan...
CTCGTAGATCAGAACGTTGGAGTCCACCGCCATACCGATCGTCAAGACGATACCCGCAATACCGGGCAAGGTGAGCGTAGATCCGATCACACTGAGGACGGCGATCAGCATGACCACGTTGACAATGAGGGCGATGTTCGCAAGCAGGCCGAAGAAGCCATAAAAGACGAACATGAAGATGAGGACGCCGACAGCACCGATGGCGCTCGCCGTGAGGCCGGCGGTGATAGAGTCGTTACCAAGGCTCGGACCGACGGTGCGTTCCTCAACCACGGTCAACGTGGCCGGAAGTGCGCCCGCACGCAACAGGACTGCAAGGTCGTTGGCGCCCTGAACCGAGAAACTGCCGGAAATCTGTCCCGAACCGCCGATGATCGGCTCACGGATGACAGGTGCGGAAATGACCTGATTGTCGAGCACGATGGCGAAAGGCTTGCCGACATTCTGCTGCGTCGCCTGCGCAAAGCGCTGCGCACCGCGGCTGTCGAAACGGAAGGTGACGACGGGTTCGTTGGTCTGCTGGTTGAAGCTTGCCTGCGCATCGACGAGGTTGTCGCCGGAAACGAGCGCGCGGCGTTCCACCAGATAGGGAACCGGCGGATCGTCCTGCGAATAAAGAACCTCTGAGGTCGCGGGCGGACGGCCATTCATCGCTTCCTGCACCGGCATGGTGGTATCGACCATGCGGAAGGACAGCTTTGCCGTCTGGTTGAGAAGCGATTTCAGGCGCTGCGGATCCTGGAGGCCCGGCACCTGTACGATGATGCGGTCGGAACCCTGACGCTGGATGAGAGGTTCGGTGGTGCCGACTTCGTCAACACGGCGGCGCACGACCTCGATGGACTGCGACACGGCCGAGGACAGGCGATAATCCACGCCTTCATCGGTCAGGTTGAGCCGCAGCAGATTGTCGCCGCCGTCGTTCATCGTCACTTCTGTGATGGAACCGCCGACCAGCGTTCCGGCGGACACCGGCTGCGTCAGGTCGCGAAGCGCGGTTTTCGCCGCTTCATACTGAGCGGGATCGCTGATGCGAACCTGGATCTGCTGGCCATTGCCCGTAAGGCCCGAATAGCGGATGTTGGCGTCGCGAAGCTGCGTGCGCACGTCACCCACGATCGTTTCAAGCCGTTCCTTGACGATGTCGGAACGCTCGATCTTGAGCATGATGTGCGAGCCGCCCTGAAGGTCGAGACCGAGCGTTACCTTGTTGTCCTTGTACCAGGCAGGCATGCCCTCCAGCTGCTTGTCCGAAAACAGGTTGGGAGATGCGATGAAGACGCTTGCCAGCACAAGCAACCAGATAAAGACTGTTTTCCAACGGGAAAAATGAAGCATTTCGATCTCGGTCAGGGTTGGGGTTGCGCGATGCGCAACCCGTCAAATTCGGAAGCGGACGTTCAATTATCCGGCAGGATCAGGAAGCGGCTTCCGTCTTGACCACTTCGCCCTTCACGCGCACTTCGGCAATGTAAGCACGAGCGGCACGGATTTTCACGCCTTCGGCGATTTCGACTTCGAGTTCATTGTCGTCGATGACCTTGGTCACCTTGCCAACGATGCCGCCACCAAGAACGACCTGATCGCCACGGCGAATATTGGTCAACGTTTCCTGACGCTTCTTCATCTGCGCGCGCTGCGGGCGAATGAGGAAAAAGTACCAGACCACCATAAGCGGTGCAAACAGGAAAAGCATCTCAAGGCCGGAACCGAATGCAGACGCGCCGCCCGCCGTGTCCTGGGCAAAAGCTTGACTAATGAACATATAAAACTCCTCAACGATTACAGCACGACCTCGTATGCCGCCCCAGCTTTCAAGCCGCCGGAATATAGTGGGGAACGCCGGGAATGCAACAGATGCAGAAGCCACGCCGTACCGATTCCGGACCTCTTAACCTTTATGGGCCTGAAACGCCATGCTAGGCCGGGTTGAAAACATCGTTATGAACATCGGATAAGCGGAAGAAACACCATGATTCGAGAAGAGACGGCCACCCTGCTTCTTGCCGAACTGCGCCGGCTTAACGTCGCCATGGAACGGCTGGCAGGCCCGGCACCTGCCGTGAACGACTGGAATGCGGCGGATTGCTTTGTCTGGACGCCGGTCAATTCCTTTCTGCAGCCGGTCTCGCGTCCGAACCGCATTGCGCTGAAACTCATTCGCGGCGTCGATCATGTGCGCGATATCCTGCACGAGAACACACTGCGTTTTGCCGATGGTTTTCCCGCCAACAACGTGCTGCTCTGGGGCGCACGCGGCATGGGCAAATCCTCGCTGGTCAAGGCCGTTCACGAAGATGTGCGCGCCGCAAGCGGCGTTCCCTTGAAGCTGGTCGAGGTGCATCGCGAAGATATCCACACCCTGCCCGCCTTGCTGGATATATTGAAAGCTTCCGGCGAACGCGTCATCGTCTTCTGCGACGACCTCTCCTTCGATCACGACGACACGGCCTACAAGTCGCTGAAGGCAGCCCTCGATGGCGGCATAGAGGGGCGTCCGGACAACGTGCTGTTCTATGCCACGTCCAACCGCCGTCATCTTCTGCCGCGCCACATGATGGAGAACGAGCAATCGACCGCCATCAACCCTTCGGAAGCTGTTGAGGAAAAGGTCTCGTTGTCGGACCGCTTCGGCCTGTGGCTCGGCTTCCACAAATGCGGCCAGGAAGACTATCTGACGATGATTGACAGCTATGCCGAACATTTCGATCTCGGCCTTGATCGCGAAACCCTGCATCACGAGGCGCTGGAATGGGCGACCACGCGCGGCGGCCGCTCCGGTCGCGTCGCCTGGCAATATATTCAGGATGCCGCCGGGCGCCTGAGAAAATCGATCGACAGATAACGCCACCGTGACATCTGGCGAGAGCCGGTGTCGTTGCGGCTATAGGCGTTGTCGTATTCCCGACCGCCACATCGCCCGCCAAATGGTTTGCTGCACATATCCGGCGTAATGCCGGGTATCTGCGGCGGGCGGTGATCAAGAGGCAGGCGACGTTTGTCCAAACGCGCCGATTGTTCTTCTTTCCATCCCTTCGCCGATTGAGATTCCACGCGAGCCGCATACGGGTTCGCGCATGAGTTTTGACGATATCCTGTCCGCGGAGGAGCGGGCCGGTATTGGTGTTCAACCCAAGGAGGAGATGGATATGAGCAAAAACAGAGGCGTCGTCTATTTGCGCCCCGGCCAGGTCGAGGTCCGCGACATCGATGATCCGAAGCTGGAGGCGCCGGATGGCCGCCGTATCGAGCACGGTGTCATTCTCAAGGTTATTTCCACGAATATCTGCGGTTCGGACCAGCATATGGTGCGCGGCCGCACCTCGGCGATGCCCGGCCTCGTCCTTGGCCATGAGATCACCGGCGAAGTCATTGAAAAAGGCGTCGACGTCGAGATGCTTGATATCGGCGATATCGTCTCGGTGCCGTTCAACGTCGCCTGCGGTCGCTGCCGCTGCTGCAAGTCGCAGGATACCGGCGTGTGCCTGACGGTGAACCCCGCCCGTGCCGGCGGCGCCTACGGTTATGTTGATATGGGCGGCTGGATCGGCGGACAGGCCAGATACGTCACCATTCCCTATGCCGACTTCAACCTTCTGAAATTTCCCGACCGCGACAGGGCAATGTCCAAGATCCGCGACCTTACCATGCTCTCGGACATCCTGCCGACCGGCTTTCATGGCGCGGTCAAGGCCGGCGTCGGTGTCGGCTCCACGGTCTATGTCGCGGGCGCCGGTCCGGTCGGTCTGGCGGCTGCCGCATCTGCCCGTATTCTCGGTGCCGCCGTCGTCATGATCGGTGATTTCAACAAGGATCGCCTTGCGCACGCCGCCAAGGTCGGCTTCGAGCCCGTCGATCTTTCCAAGGGCGACCGGCTGGGCGACATGATTGCCGAGATCGTCGGCACCAACGAGGTCGACAGCGCCATCGATGCCGTCGGTTTCGAAGCGCGTGGCCATTCGGGCGGCGAACAGCCGGCCATCGTTCTCAACCAGATGATGGAAATCACCCGTGCCGCCGGCTCGATCGGCATTCCCGGCCTTTACGTCACCGAAGACCCAGGTGCGGTCGATGCCGCAGCAAAACAGGGCAGCCTGTCGCTTCGCTTCGGTCTCGGTTGGGCCAAGGCACAATCTTTCCATACCGGCCAGACGCCGGTGCTGAAATACAATCGCCAGCTCATGCAGTCGATCCTGCACGACCGCCTGCCCATTGCCGACATCGTCAATGCCAAGATCATCGCACTCGACGACGCCGTACAGGGATATGAAAGCTTCGACCAGGGTGCCGCAACCAAGTTCGTGCTCGATCCGCACGGCGATCTGCTGAAGTCGGCCTGATAACGGCGGCTTAAGACCCGCGAGATGGGAAACGCCCGCGATAGATATTGTCGCGGGCGTTTTTGCCAGCATTCACATTGTCACCATCAGGTGAAATCATGGATCAACTTCAAGCATCGCCTCCAGCTCGGAGGTGGCCAATGGTGAGAGATAGGGTCGAAACAGGCTGGACACCTGCCGAAGTCCCCAGTCCAGTTGCTGCGGCCCGAATTCGGTGACCCCTTCCTGAAGGTTGAGATAAGCCGCCCAATAGGTCGAGACGATCCAGAGATTGGTAAGCAGGGCCGCCCGCTCAGTTTCTGGAATCTCTGCAAGCCCTGCCCTCTCCATCCGGCTGACGATATCATCAACGGCAAGTCGCATTGCCGCGCTTATGCCGCGAACCGGCTCCACCAGCGCAGGTGCGGAGGAAAGAAGGCCGACAAGATCACGAAACAGGAAGCGGTAGTTCCACACCAGCGAAAACCAGAGCCGCAAAAAGCCAGCATATGTCGATGCGGCTACTTCGTCTTCTTCGTCAATCTTTGCGACAACCGCCAGCGCGTCGGTCTCGAACAGGGCAAACAGCGCCAGCACCAATGCCTCCTTGGTGCGGAAATGATAATAAAGATTACCCTCGTTGATATTCACTGCCCTTGCGATCTCGGCTGTGGTTACGTGATCAGGCCCCCTCTCGTTAAATAGTTGGAGTGCGGCAGCGATTATTCTCTGTCGTGTGGGGGAAGGACGCCCCGTCGATCGTCCGGCCTCGCTTTTCTTCATTGATATCGGACCCCGCTATTGAAACCTAAGGTGCACACCTTAAATGAATAAAATAAGGTAAACACCTTAACAAATAAATTTGAGTGTTCAACGCGAATAAAGGACCTGTCCATGCCCGGAACCGACCTTCGCACCCCGCTCCCGGATACATCCGCTGCGGCACCCGTATCGAAATTCGCCACAGCACGTTTGGCCCTCTCACTCATCCGCAACCCGCTGAACGCATTGCCACCGGAGATTTTCAACGAACCGGCGGTGTTTATCCGTGTCGGCGGTACGATGCGCGTCCATCTTGCCGATCCTGTCCTTATTCATGAGGCCCTCGTCAAGAACGCCCATCTGCTCGGCAAGGGTGAGGACGTGCGCCGCGCGCTTGGCCCCGCTCTCGGACAGGGCCTTCTGACCGCCGATGGCGATCACTGGAAATGGCAACGGCAATCGGTTGCCGCCGCCTTCCGGCACGAAAAGCTGCTGGAACTGCTGCCCGTCATGATCGAGGCGGCGGAGCGAACCGGCAGGCGCTGGCGCGCATCTCCTTTCGGTGACATCGATATCGGCCATGAAATGATGCGGACAACCTTCGACATCATCGTTGAGACCATGATGTCCGGCGGCCACGGGATCGATATCGGGCGCGTGGAGCAAAGCATCACCGACTATCTGAAACCGACAGGCTGGACCTTCGCTCTAGCCATGCTGGGCGCACCGGAATGGCTCCCTCACCCCGGTCGGCGCAAGGCCCGGGCCGCTGTCGGTTATCTGCGCTCCAGCCTGTCGACGGTGATTGCGGACCGGCGGCAGAACCCCGTCGAGAGAAACGATCTGGTGTCCATGCTGCTTGAGGCGAAGGACCCCGAGACGGGACGCATGATGAGCGACAAGGAAATCGTCGACAATCTGCTCACCTTCATCACCGCCGGTCACGAAACGACCGCGCTCGGTCTGGCATGGACGTTCAATCTGCTGTCGCAACACAGCGACGTGGAGCGGAAAGTCGTCGAGGAAATCGCAGCCGTCACGGGTGGAAATCCCGTCGCCGCAGAGCACATCGCCCAACTGACCTATACCAGACAGGTATTTTCCGAGGCGATGCGGCTTTACCCACCTGCCCCGGTGGTCACCCGCACGGCGTTGCAGGATCTCAAGCTCGGCGACCATGATATTCCTGCCGGAACCGTTCTTTATGTGCCGATCTATGCCGTCCACCGGCACACGGCGCTATGGGACGAACCGGAACGTTTCGACCCTTCCCGCTTCGAGCCGGAAAAGACCAAGGCGTGCCACCGTTACGTCTACATGCCCTTCGGTGCAGGTCCGCGTGTCTGCATCGGCAATGCATTTGCGATGATGGAGGCCGTGTCGATCCTGGCGGTGCTGTTGCAGAACGTCCATCTCGAAAACAGATCGGCAAGTCCGGCGGAGCCACTGATGAGGGTGACGTTGCGGCCGCAAAGCCGCTTGATGATGCGTATCACCGACCGCAAAAACAAATCGCCCGCGGCGTGAACCACCGCGGGCGACTATTAATCCGGGAAAACACCCGTCACCGGGCAGTGACGATCAAAGATCGACGTCGAGGATTGCCATGGAGAAGTTGTACGAGCGGTCGCCGTCCTCGTCATCGATGTAGACAACGCCAAGGAACTCTTCGCCAAGATACACTTCGGCGGAATCGTCCTTACGGGGACGCGCCTTCACAACCATCTTTTCATTGAAGGTGCGCTTGAAATAGGCGTCGAGTTTTTTGATTTCGTCGGCTTTCACCACTATTCTCCTGTGCGGTTCGGGTTGCGCCGCTTTTGGCATGGGACAAAGGCGAAAGTAAAGTGAAAGCGGCACATCGCCAATGTCTTTCACAGGCCATGTCGTTCACGCGAAGCCTTCCACACGGACGATTGAGAAAATATCGGACCCGTCAGATATCGGCTCCGATGACCTGATCCATCAGGCGCGAGGGTTCGGAACACCCTGCCTCTCCCACCACGCGCGCCGGCACACCGGCAACGGTGGTCTTAGGCGGGACCGGCTTCAGCACCACAGAACCGGCGGCGATGCGCGAGCAGCTGCCGATCTCGATATTACCGAGGCTTTTCGCGCCCGCTCCGATCATCACGCCATTGGCGATCTTCGGATGACGGTCCGCCCCCTCCTTGCCGGTGCCGCCAAGCGTCACGCCATGCAGGATGGAAACGTTGTCGCCGATAACGGCCGTCTCGCCGACCACAAGCCCGGTGGCATGATCGAGGAAGATACCCTTGCCGATGCGTGCTGCCGGATTGATATCCGTCTGGAAAATGCTGGACGAGCGGCTTTGCAGATAAAGCGCCAGATCCCTGCGGCCCTTTTGCAGCAGCCAATGGGCAAGGCGGTGCGTCTGGATGGCCTGAAACCCCTTGAAATAAAGGAGCGGCTCCATGAAGCGCGTGCAGGCCGGATCGCGATCGTAAACCGCCTGGATATCGACGCGCAGCACGCTGCCCCATTCGGGCCAGTCATCCAGCATGTCCTGAAAGGTCTGGCGCAGAAGAACGGCCTGCATATCGGGATGATCGAGGAGTTCACAGATGCGATAAATCACGCATTCTTCCAGAGACCGGTGATTGAGGATTGTCGAATAAAGGAAAGCCGAAAGCAGCGGGTCCTGCGCCACGGCGCTTCGCGCTTCATGCAGCAAGCTGCCCCAGATCGGATCGACGATCGCCAGCTGTTCCGGCTGACGGGCCTCGGTACGTGCGACCATGAATGGTCTCCTCGTTTGCAGTAGTCGTTCTTTATACAGAAAAAGACGTGCATAAGAAATGGGATTCGAATGACGACTTTAAAGGCGGCAAGGCTTCAGTTTTTCTTCATGCAGCATGAAAAACCGTTTCTTGCCGCCACCCATCAAAGGCTGCGGTAAAATTCCAGAACCGCCGCCTTGAACACCCGGTCGCCAACGGCCAGCATGTGGTCACGGCCGGGAATGTCGATAGCGCGCGCATGCGGCATGATCGCCGCAAGTTCGGCACCTGATCCGGCGATATCGTCATTGGTTCCGACCGCGATCAGCGTCGGCGCATCTATCTTTGCGACCTGTTCGCGGCTGACGAGGACACGCGACGTCTCGATACAGGCGGCGAGTGCCAGCCGGTCGCTTTTCGTCTGGTCGGCAAAGGCGCGGAACATGCGGCCGCGCTCATGCGTGACGACATCGAGCGAGGGGGCCAGCAGCGCTTCGGCGATCGGATCCCAGTCGCCCACACCTTCCACCATGCCGATGCCAAGTCCGCCGAAAACCAGTGAGCGGACACGCTCCGGATGCGCCATCGCCAGAAAGGCCGAAATGCGTGCGCCCATCGAATAGCCCATCACATGAGCCTCCGCGATGCCGAGATGATTAAGCAGCGCCACCGCATCGCCGGCCATGACGGGCGGATAATAGGCTTGCGGATCATGCGGCTTGTCGCTTGCGCCATGGCCGCGATTGTCGATAGCAATCACCCGGTAACCGGCGTCACCAAGCGTTTTCAGCCAGCCTGGATGCACCCAGTTGACGTTGGCGCTGGAGGCAAAGCCGTGAATCAACAGAACCGGATCGCCCGCCGGATCACCCTCATCGAAATAGGCAAGGCGAAGGCCGTCATGGGAAAAATCGGAAAATTGCGGCATGTTGAGATTCATCAAGGACATCCTTTTTGCCGGACCATATGGCAGGAAATCGCAATTTTGAACATGTTTTCCTGACGATTTTTATGGAGATGCAATGCGTTTGAGGCTACATATCCGCAGCAATAAGCCCATGCTCGATGACGACCTGCGGCTTAACCACGATATTGCATTTGGAGACGAACATGGCCGGGCATTCCATTCCCCACTTCCAGAACGATGGCGGACACAGCGTGATCGAGATCGGCGTCAAGGAATTCATGTGCACCGGCGCTTCGGTGCCTTTCGATCATCCCCACATCTTCATCGACATGGGCGACGACAACGAGAAGGTCTGTTCCTATTGCTCCACCCTTTACCGCTACAATCCGTCGCTGAAGGCCGAGCAGACCAATCCTCCAGGCTGCGTCTTCCATGTGAAGGCCGCCTGACCTTCCACATTTCCTGATCGGGGCGCGACATGCCCATCAAATCCGTAGCCATCGTCGGTGCCGGCATCGCCGGTCTCACCGCAGCGCTCTCTTTTGCCCGCCAGGGCATCAGCTCTGACATCGTTGAACAGGCCGGCGAACTGACGGAAGTCGGTGCGGGCCTGCAAGTATCGCCCAATGCCGCCCGCATCCTTGCCGAACTCGGCGTGATGGCTGAGATAGAGGCGCGTTGGACCGAGCCGGTCAGTGTCGATCTGGCCGATGGCAAATCGCTTGCCACGTTGCTTTCCTTACCCGTGGGTGCGACGGCCCGCACACGCTGGGGCGCACCTTATGGCGTGCTGCATCGCTCGACGTTGCAAAACGCGCTTCTCAATGCGGTAACGCGCAATCCGCTCTGCCGCCTGCATCTTGGCAAACGTATCGAAAACGCGACGACAGACGTCATCGCTGCAACCACGTTCCGCGATCACGACCTGATCGTCGGCGCAGACGGTGTCTGGTCCGCGGCCCGTTTCGCTGTCCCCTCCGCCCCAACTGCCACCTTCTCCGGCAATATTGCCTGGCGCTTCACGGTCGCGGCAAAAGATGTGCCGTCAGCCATCAACAAAAGCGCCGTCACCGCCTATCTCGGTTCGGGTGGCCATATCGTCGCCTACCCACTGAAGGAAGTCGGCGGCTTCAACATTGTGGCCATCGCACTCGGCGCCGATCCCGGCGCAACATGGCGAGCGGAATCGAGCGGCCAACAGAAAGCCATGCTGCTTGCGCAGTTTCGCGGGTGGAGCCCGGATATCGTTCGGCTGCTGGCATCGTCGGAAAATCCGACCTTCTGGCCACTTTATCAGGCCGGTCCCGGACGCTGGCACAATGGTCGCGATACGGTGCTGATCGGCGACGCTGCCCACGCGATGATGCCCTTTGCCGCACAGGGGGCGGCGATGGCCATCGAGGATGCATTTGAACTGGCGGGCACATTGACCGGAACATCCCTGCCCGTACCACAGGCCCTTGCCGCCTTCGAAGCCCTGCGTCTGCCGCGCATAGAAAAGGCCCGCAAGCGGGCCTCTCTCAATCGTTTCGCCTATCACGCCACAGGCCCGGTTCGGCTTGCCCGGGACTTCGTCTTCTCGACACGTCCGAGGGAAGCCTTCCTGAAGGACTTCGACTGGCTATACGGCTACCGCGCCAAAGGCTGAGGTTAGACCGCGGCTGCCGCAGCAAACCCGGCCTCGAGATCCTTCTTGAGGTCGGCGATATCTTCAAGCCCTATCTGCAGACGGATGACCGGACCTTCCGACGGGCCTTTGGCAATCGTCCTGTCGACAAGCGACACCGACACGGCAAGCGATTCGTATCCACCCCAGGAATAGCCGAGCCCGAAGAAGGTCAGCGCATTCAGGAATGCCGCCGCAGTCTGCTTGTATTTGCCCTCTTCGGCCTTCAGCACAAAGGAAAATACGCCGCTCGCGCCCTTGAAATCGCGCTTCCAGAGTTCATGCCCGGCAAAGCTCGGCAGGGCCGGATGCAGAACGCTCACGACGTCGTCGCGGCTTTCCAGCCAGGTGGCGATGTCGAGGGCGCTTTTCTGGTGGTGCGCAAGTCGAATGCCCATGGAGCGCATGCCGCGCAGGATCTGATAGGCGTCATCAGGCGTCACGCAGATGCCAAGATTGGTGTTCGCCTGATAAAGCGTCTTCCAGTGCTTTTCATTGGCGGAAACAAAGCCCATCAGGACATCGGAATGACCTGACGGATATTTGGTGGCGGCATGGATGGAAACATCGACACCGAAATCGAGCGGCTTGAAATAAAGCGGTGTCGCCCAGGTATTGTCCATCGTCACGACGCAATCGTGCCTATGGGCAATCTCGGTGATCAGCCGAACGTCCTGAATCTCGAAGGTATTGGAACCCGGCGCTTCAAGATGCACCAGCTTGGTATTCGGGCGGATCAGCGCTTCGATACCCGTCCCGATCGCCGGGTCGTAATACTCCACCTCCACACCAAGCTTCTTCAGCATCGTGTTGCAAAAGCGGCGTGTGGGAAAATAAACCGAATCGACGATCAGCGCATGATCGCCGGCGCCAAGATAGGCGAGGAACGGCACGGTGATCGCCGCAAGGCCCGATGGCACGAGAATGGTTCCGAAAGAACCTTCCAGCTCGTTGACGAGATTGCATAGCGCATCGGTCGTCGGCGTGCCGTGGGTGCCATAGGTGTATTTCTGGTTTTCGGTCGAAAGCGTCTCGGCATCGGGGAAAAGCACGGTAGAACCGCGCACGATGGGCGGATTGACGAAACCGAAACAGTCGGCGGGATCGTTGCCGCCATGGGTCAGGCGCGTATTCATACCTGCGGTGGAAAGCAGGTCATTGGTCTTGGTCATTTCAGATCAGCTTTCGAAGGGATATTGACGCGAGCGACAATGCGGAGAGCCGGAGGCAAGGTCAAGTCCCGCAGAACATTCGTAGATGGGAGGATTGATCCACCCGGCAACAGCATACAAGAAGTATACAAAAATCGTGCAAGTGTATTTTTCCGCAAAAATATGCTTATATTTTCACCCTTTGCACACTTCCCGACCAAAATTTGGAAAATTCCGTTTTATAGGCACAATTATTGTCAGCATGTCTTGACCCCGCTGCCAATTACGATTGTGATAGAAAAAGCGGATCGAAAAGATCTGCTGAAGGGGGGAGCTGGGGCAAAAACAATATGCCGGTCCTCTTCCGATTGACGATAACAAACAAAGGTTGGGAAAAATGAAAAAGGCAATTCTGTCGGCCGTTATCGGCGCAGCAGTTTTGGGAGGAGCCTCGGTCGCTTCGGCTGCGACGCTTCAGGACGTGAAGTCGAAAGGTTTCGTCACCTGCGGCGTGAGCGCTGGCATTCCGGGATTTTCCAATCCCGATGACAAGGGCGAATGGTCCGGCATCGACGTGGACTATTGCCGCGGTATTGCCACTGCGGTTTTCGGCGATCCTACAAAGGCTAAATTTGTCGCTCTTTCGAGCAAGGACCGTTTTCCGGCTCTCCAGTCTGGCGAGGTCGACGTTCTGACCCGTAACACCACCTGGACGATCAGCCGCGACACATCGCTCGGCTTCAACTTCCGTACCGTCAACTATTATGATGGCCAAGGCTTCATCGCCAAGAAGGGCCTCAACGTGAAGTCCGCGCTTGAGCTTTCCGGCGCCGCTGTCTGCGTTCAGACCGGCACGACCACCGAGCTCAACCTTGCCGACTACTTCAAGACCAACAACCTGCAGTACAACCCGGTTGTTTTCGAAAAGGAATCCGATGCGACTTCGGCTTATGATTCCGGCCGTTGCGACGTTTACACCACCGACCAGTCCGGTCTGTACGCTATCCGTCTCAAGCTGAAGAACCCCGATGACAACATCGTTCTGCCTGAAGTGATCTCCAAGGAGCCGCTTGGACCGGCCGTTCGCCAGGGCGACGACCAGTGGTTCGACATCGTCACGTGGGTTCACTACGCGATGGTCAACGCCGAAGAGCTGGGCATCACGTCGAAAAACGTCGACGAGCAGAAGAACAGCGCCAACCCTGATATCAAGCGTCTGCTTGGTACTGAAGAAGGCACCAAGATCGGTACCGATCTCGGCGTGACGAACGACTGGGCCTACAACATCGTCAAGAAGGTCGGCAACTACGGCGAAGTCTTCGACCGTAACGTTGGCGCCGGCTCGCCGCTGAAGATCGAGCGTGGCCAGAACGCGCTTTGGACCAAGGGCGGCCTGCAATACGCACCGCCGGTTCGTTGATCGGGACTATCGTTGGCTAAGGACTGAAGGGAGGCTGGGCAATGCCCGGCCTCCACTTGAAATTATAGAATAAGCTCGCAAAGAGCATATAAAAGGGAAAGGTGCCTATGGCAGGCAACGCGGTCAGTTCGCAACGATCGCGCGCGCAAAGCGCGTCGTCACTCATTTACGATCCACGCATACGCGGAATTTTTTATCAGGTTCTGACAGTCGTCATCCTGACCGCCTTCGTCTGGATCATCGTGACGAATACGATCACAAATCTTCAACGGTCAAACATTTCGTCCGGCTTCGGCTTCCTCAATGGAAGAGCCGGCTTTGATATCGGCCAGTCGCTGATCGCTTACACCAGCGATGCGACCTATGGCCGGGCATTGCTCGTTGGTATTCTCAACACAATTCAGGTCGCATTTTTTGGCATCATCGCCGCGTCGATCATCGGTTTTATCGTCGGTATCGCCCGGCTGTCCAACAACTGGCTGATCTCGAAGCTGGCGCAGGCCTATGTGGAAATCTTCCGCAACATCCCGCCCCTGCTTGTTATCTTCTTCTGGTACAAGGGCGTCATCTCCGTTCTGCCGCAGGCCCGCGATTCGCTGCAGCTTCCGTTTGGAACCTACCTCAACAATCGCGGCTTCTTCTTTCCAAAGCCTCTCTGGGGCGAAGGGACGTGGCTGATACCGCTCGCTTTCGTGGTCGCCATCGTCATCAGCGTCTTCATTTATCGCTGGGCGAAGGCCAGGCAGGAAAGAACCGGCGAGCAGTTCCGCACCGGCATCACCGCAACACTTCTCATCATCGGCCTTCCGGCTGCGACATTCCTCGCGCTCGGCTCACCCCTGACATTCGATTACCCGATTGCCGGGCGGTTCAACCTTGCGGGCGGTTCGGTCGTCGCACCTGAATTCATGTCGCTGTTTCTGGCGCTCTCCTTCTACACCGCTTCCTTTATCGCCGAGATCGTTCGCGGCGGCATCAAGGCCGTGGCAAAAGGGCAGACCGAGGCAGCGGAGGCATTGGGTCTTCGCGCCAGCACGACGACACGTCTGATCGTCGTTCCTCAGGCGATGCGCATCATCATCCCGCCGCTGACAAGCCAGTATCTCAACCTGACCAAGAACTCGTCGCTTGCGGTCGCGGTCGGTTTCGCCGACATCGTCTCCGTTGGCGGCACGATCCTGAACCAGACGGGACAGGCGGTCGAAGTTGTCGCTATCTGGCTCGTTCTCTATCTCTCGCTGTCCATTCTCACGGCCGTGGTCATGAACTGGTTGAACGCGAAAATGGCCCTGGTGGAGAGATAATAGATGACGATCAGCAATCACGCGTTCGTGCGCCACACCATTGAAGAAGCCAAACCCGCGCCTTCAAGCGCGGTTGGCATCAGCCATTGGCTGCGCACCAAACTTTTCGCCACGCCGAAGGACACCGTCCTTACGGTTCTTGCCATCGCGTTCCTCGCCTATCTTTTGCCACCAATATTCAAGTGGCTGTTCGTAGACGCGGTATGGACCGGTACGGATCGCATCGCCTGCCTCACCGCCTCCCAGGGCGGTGCGCTGGCCGATGGCCAGTCCGGCGCATGCTGGGCCTTCGTTTCGGCGAAGTTCGGCCAGATCATGTTCGGCCGTTACCCGATCGATGAGCGCTGGCGTCCTATCCTTGTGATGGTCATGTTCACCATCCTCCTGGTGCCAATGCTCATTCCGAAAGCGCCGTTCAAGCGGCTCAATGCGCTGGCCCTTTTCATCATCCTGCCAGTCATTGCGTTTTTCCTCCTCATCGGCGGCGTCTTCGGCCTGCCCGTGGTGGAAACGCAGCTCTGGGGCGGCCTGATGGTCACCCTGATCCTGTCTTTCTTCGGAATTGCAGTGTCCCTGCCCTTCGGTATTCTTCTGGCGCTTGGCCGCCGGTCGAACCTGCCGGTAATCAAAATGCTGTGCGTGCTTTTTATCGAAGTTATCAGAGGTATTCCTCTGATCACCGTCCTGTTCTTCGCCAGCATCATGCTGCCGCTGTTCCTTCCCGACGGCTGGACCTTCGACAAGTTCCTGCGCGCTCTGGTCGGCGTGTCGCTCTTCTCGTCCGCCTATATGGCGGAGGTGATCCGTGGCGGCCTGCAGGCCATCCCGAAGGGGCAATATGAAGGGGCAGACTCGCTCGGCCTGAACTATTGGCAGAAAACCCGGCTGATCGTGCTGCCGCAGGCGCTGAAGCTCGTCATTCCGGGCATCGTCAACACGTTCATCGGTCTTTTCAAGGACACGTCGCTGGTCTCGATCATCGGCATGTTTGACCTGCTTGGCATTGTCACACTCAACCAATCGGATGCGAACTGGGCGACACCTGTCACCGCAATGACGGGCTATATTTTCGCCGGGTTCATATTCTGGATATTCTGCTTCGGCATGTCGCGTTATTCGCTGTTCATGGAACGGCACCTCGACACCGGGCATAAACGATAAGGGACGCTCAAAATGGCAGAAACCCAAACAAAAAAACTGGCCGTTTCGACAACGGACGTGGCAATCGAACTCGTCGGCATGAACAAGTGGTATGGCGACTTCCACGTCCTGCGCGACATCAACCTGAAGGTGATGAAGGGCGAGCGTATCGTCATCGCCGGTCCTTCGGGATCGGGAAAATCGACCATGATCCGCTGCATCAACCGGCTGGAAGAACATCAGTCGGGCACGATCAACGTCGACGGTATCGAACTCACCAACGATCTGAAGAAGATCGATGAGGTGCGTCGTGAAGTCGGCATGGTGTTCCAGCACTTCAACCTCTTCCCGCATCTGACGATTCTGGAAAACTGCACGCTGGCGCCGATCTGGGTTCGCAAGATGCCCAAAAAGGAAGCCGAGGAAGTGGCGATGCACTATCTGAAGCGCGTCAAGATCCCCGAACAGGCGCATAAATACCCTGGCCAGCTCTCCGGCGGTCAGCAGCAGCGTGTGGCGATTGCCCGCTCGCTGTGCATGAAGCCTAAGATCATGCTGTTTGACGAGCCGACCTCGGCGCTTGACCCGGAAATGGTCAAGGAAGTGCTTGATACCATGGTCAGCCTTGCCGAAGACGGCATGACGATGCTGTGCGTGACCCACGAAATGGGCTTTGCCCGCCAGGTCGCAAACCGCGTCATCTTCATGGACCAGGGCCAGATCGTCGAACAGAATTCGCCCGCCGAATTCTTCGACAATCCCCAGCACGAGCGCACGAGGCTGTTCCTCAGCCAGATCCTGCACTGAGACGCTGCAATCAGCTAACATCATGGAACGGGGCCATTTCGGCCCCGTTTTCATTTGACGACAGCCTCTCCACGCTCGACCTCATCCATGGGCTTGTCCTAAGGATCTAAGTCAACAAAATCGAGCGGTTGCAGATCTCGGGAAAACCCCAAGGGTGACGCCGGAATGTTTGGCAAGGTTCGCCATTCATTTTGATGGCTTCTTTCGCACCAGAAGCCCCGTTGAGTGAATCACCGGCCCCTGCAAATCGTCGTTTCACATCGTTCTTCATCCGCGAGAAGCACTGAAACTGCCAAGCCGACCTCGGTTTAACCATTTGTTACGAAACGGAAATCCTTGTTTTCCAGGGGTTCTGACAGCCAATGTCATTTTTTTGTCAAATCATGCATTTTTCCGCTTGCGGACCACGGGGAGCCTGACTATAAGGGCGCCACACCACAAGCGCACGCGCCCTTCGTCTATCGGTTAGGACGTCAGATTTTCATTCTGAAAAGAGGGGTTCGACTCCCCTAGGGCGTGCCACTTGCCTTCGTGTTTCCCCCTTCGTAAATACAAAGCAGCTTCGCAGATAGCAAATTCCTCACGCGTGATCGATGCGCCGGAACCGATTCCAGGGCGATACGTTAGAGTGCCGTCCCCCCGATGGAAGGCAAGCCGGATGAATCGCCAGCGGGCAAATCGACCGGCTTGCCTTTCCCCTTCCAGCCAAATCACAGTGTCGGTTCTTTCTGGCGGGCAGCAGATGCCAGCTAAGGGTTGGAAAACCACGCCCCGAGGCCTTCCACGAGTCATGAAGGCATTGCCGGCGCGCCGTGATAGCGGCGAAATTTCAAGGCCTTGGCCAGTCCCGGCGCAGTTTTCCACAGCCGTTCCGGCCTCCATAAAAAAACTCGTCACGAAGCGGAAAAAATCAATTTTTCCGCTTGCGGAGCAACGGGAGCCTGACTATAAGGGCGCCACACCACAAGCGCACGCGCCCTTCGTCTATCGGTTAGGACGTCAGATTTTCATTCTGAAAAGAGGGGTTCGACTCCCCTAGGGCGTGCCACTTGCTTCTCCTTGAAAATCAGTATTATGCGTTCAAATCTTCACGTGATGTGTGAGATAGAGGATGCATGCCGTTTCCGGCCGTCCTTCAGCTTTTCCCGTAAAATCAAGTCTCGATCTGTGCCGACTGTCAGGGCGCGAAAGCCGCGTCCAGAACACGCAGCTGCACACGCCTCTGGCCCTGCCAGAGATCGGCACCCACGGTGCCTGCCACGTGGATAGACCTACCACGCGCATTCAGCAGCATCTGCCCCAGAGGGGCCTCTGCGGCGCGGAATGCGATGCCGTCCAGCCGTGAGCCATCCATGGCCTCCAGCGTGATCTTGACGTGGGAGGTGCCGACCAGACGCACATCGCGCAGCCGGTGGGCAGGCACGGCAAAAATGGGCTGAGAATGGCCGGAGCCATAAGGACCAGCCTGTTCCAGCTGATCGACAAGCTGCAGGGTCGCGCCAGACGCGCCGATTGCACCGTCGATCTTCAGCACGCTGCTTTCCACCAGCTCGCTCACCGTCTTTGCGGCGGCTTCCTCGAAGAAGGTCCGGAGTTTGCCGAGATTGGCGCGTTCCACCGTCAGGCCCGCGGCCATGGCGTGACCGCCACCCTTGACCAGCAGGCCGGCATCCACAGCGGCGCGGACCATTCTGCCCATATCGAAACCATTGATCGAGCGGCCGGAGCCTGTGCCCTTGCCAGAGGGATCGAAAGCGATGGAAAAGGCCGGGCGGCGGAAACGGTCCTTGAGGCGTGAGGCAAGCAGGCCAACGATCCCCGGATGCCAGTTTTCCCGTGCGGTAACGATGACGCCAGCGCCAGACCCGTCGCCATACTCATAAAGCGCTTCCGCTTCGGCTTCCGCCAGCATCACGGCTTCCATCGCCTGTCGCTCGCGGTTCAGCTCATCCAGCTTTTCGGCAATCACGTCCGCCTGTGACGAGTCGTCGAGTGTAAGCAGACGGCTACCCAGTGCGGCATCGCCAATACGGCCACCGGCATTGATGCGCGGTCCGATCAGGAAACCGAAATGATACGGTGTCACCGGCCCGCCCAACCCCGCCTTTCTGAACAGCGCCGCCAGCCCGGCATTGTTCATATGGCGCGCGGCAATCAACCCCTTTACCACATAGGCGCGGTTCAGCCCCTTCAAGGGCACCACGTCGCATACGGTAGCGAGTGCGACTATATCGAGCAGCGCCAGCAGATCGATCGTGAACGCCTGTCTGTTGCGCCTGTCCTTCAACAGCCTGAGGGTGGCGACCAGAACCAGGAACACCACGCCGGCGGCGCAGAGATGCCCCTGCCCCGAAAGATCGTCTTCGCGGTTGGGATTGACCAGCGCCACCGCCGGCGGCAGTTCCGAACCGACCTGGTGGTGATCGATCACCACCACATCTGTTCCCGCATCCTTTGCGGCATTCAGAGATCCATGGCTGGTGGAGCCGCAATCGACCGTCACGATCAGGGTTGCGCCATTGGCGGCAAGCTGCTGCATCGCCGCCGGGTTCGGCCCATAACCCTCGAAAATACGATCTGGAATATAGATTTCCGGCGTCAGCCCGAAATGCGCGAGAAACCGATACATCAGCGCGGAAGACGCGGCGCCATCAACGTCATAATCGCCGAAGATCGCCACCTTCTCACCGGTCTCGATGGCGCGGACCAGCCTTTCGGCAGCCTTTTCGCAATCTGTCAGCACATGCGGGTCGGGCATCAATGAGCGAATGGTCGGATCGAGGAAAGCGAGAGCCTCATCCACCCCCACCCCTCGCCCGGCCAGCACCCGGGCAATCAGTTCGGGAATGGCATGGATCTGGGACATGGCCAGCGCACGGTTCTGTGCGGCCTGATCCAGCCGCGAAACCCAACGTTGCTCTGTCGCCGACCGCTCCACGCTTAGAAATGCGCGGACCACGGTATCGGCCGGCTCCATCATTGCCATCCTGTCCATCGTCCTGTCATGCGAATGCGTATCCGCGCCTTGTCATGACAACGGGCTAAATGGCGATGGCGCCTTTTTCAAGCAAAAACGCCCGTATGAGGTTTCACACCGAGAAAATCGAGAAAAACGGGCTGACGATCGATACCGCGCCGACCAGCAGCAACAGGGAAAACACCGCAAGTGAACACCAGTTGCGCTCATATTCGGCAATATCGAATTCCATGCCTCGAATATTGTCGTTGGCATTGTGAGGCCGCGCCCGATGATGGGCGGCCAGAACGCTTTCGCGCTTACTGTCCTTGAAAAGGATAATCGATGTCACAGCCACGCCTCCCTCGCTTGGTAACATGATTAACCATAGAGCCGAATCGCGTTGTTTTCCAGCGGTTCTGAGGCGATCCCCTCAAATTTTATGGCGGCTTATCCGGTGGCCGCCAAAATGGGTTTCGGGAGAAAAAAGACCGCGCCTCCATGTGGTGGCGCGGCCCTCAAATTCAGAAAAATCGTAAAGCGTCTCAGGTCCGCTCGATGCGGATGACCTGCGGCTCGCTGACCAGATATTCCTCGTTCTTGATCGCCTTGACGGCCTTGCGGATCGCATCTTCCATCGTCGCGTGGGTCACGAGGATAATCGTCTGCGGCGCGCCTTCCACATGCACGCGCTGGCGCTGCACGATGGATTCCAGCGAAATGTTGTTATCCGCCATGCGGGTAGCGATGGAAGCGAAGACGCCCGCCTGGTCCTTCACCGTCAGCCGGATGAAATAGCCGCCTTCATGGCTCTTCATCTTGGCGCGACGATAATCGGTCAGCGACTTCGCCGGACGGCCGAGCACCGGAACCTGCTGGGCACCGGGACGGCTCTTGGCGATATCGGCGATGTCACCGAGCACGGCAGAGGCCGTGGCATTGCCGCCCGCCCCTGGGCCAACCATCAGAAGCTCGCCAAGAATATCGGACTCGATCGCCACCGCATTGGTGACGCCATCAACCTGCGCGATAACGGAATCGAGCGGCACCATGGTCGGATGCACCCGCTGCTCGATACCGGATTCGGTCACCTGCGCCACGCCGAGAAGCTTGATGCGATAACCGAGCTCGGCGGCCGCTTGAATGTCCTCGCTGGAGATGTTGGTGATGCCTTCGAGATAGATGTCGTCGGCCGAAATCTTGTTGCCGAAGGCAAGCGTCGTCAGAATGGCGAGCTTGTGGGCGGTGTCGTTACCCTCGATATCGAAGGCCGGATCGGCTTCGGCATAACCCAGCCGCTGCGCTTCTTTCAAACAGACCTCGAACGACAGCCCTTCCTTCTCCATCTTGGTCAGGATGTAGTTGCAGGTGCCGTTCATGATACCGTAGATGCGCGACACATTGTTGCCGGTGAGAGATTCACGCAGCGCCTTGATGACGGGAATACCGCCGGCCACAGCCGCTTCGAAATTGAGAAGCGCACCCTTGTCTTCGGCAATCGTCGCCAGCTCGACGCCGTGCTTGGCAAGCAGCGCCTTGTTGGCTGTCACCACATGGAGACCGCGCGAAAGTGCTGCGCGCACAGCTTTTTCCGCCTGGCCGGAAGCACCGCCGACCAGTTCCACCAACACGTCGATATCGGCTTCGTTTGCAAGCTGCTCCGGCGTATCGAACCAGGTAATACCCTTGAGATCGATGCCGCGGTCACGCGAACGGTCGCGCGCGCTCACTGCAATAATCTCAATCGCGCGTCCGCAGGTAATCGCAAGTTCGTTGCTTCTCTGCTGGAGGATGCGCACGAGCGAAGCGCCGACAGTGCCGAGCCCCGCTATGCCGATTCTCAATGAATCTGCCATGGGTATGTTCCTGATTTGCTGGTGATGGTGACGGCCGGGGCCCGGCCGCCTTCGGTTGCCCTTATCTGTGGGCATTGAGCGAAACGACATTGTGCATCGTTTCGTCAGCACTCGACAGGAAACGCTTCAGATTGCGCGCTGCCTGACGAATTCGATGCTCGTTTTCAACGAGCGCGAGGCGGACGTAATCATCGCCCATTTCGCCGAAGCCGATGCCGGGAGCAACGGCAATGTCTGCCTTCTCGACCAGAAGCTTGGAAAACTCAAGGCTGCCGAGATGGCGGAACTTTTCCGGGATCTTCGCCCAGGCGAACATCGTCGCCGCCGGCGGTGGAACTTCGAAGCCCGCCTTGCCGAACGTATCGACCATGACGTCGCGACGGCGCCGATAAACGCTGCGTACCTCCGCGATGTCGGAGCCGTCGCCGTTCAGCGCGTGCGTCGCCGCAACCTGGATCGGCGTGAAGGCACCGTAATCGAGATAGGACTTCACGCGGGTCAGCGCCGCGATCAGCCGCTCGTTGCCAACGGCAAAGCCCATGCGCCAGCCCGGCATGGAGAACGTCTTCGACATGGAGGTGAATTCCACCGCAACGTCGATTGCACCGGGAACTTCGAGAACCGAAGGCGGCGGATTGTTGTCGTCGAAATAGATTTCCGAATAGGCAAGGTCGGAAAGCACGATGATTTCGTGCTTCTTCGCAAATGCGATCACGTCCTTGTAGAAATCGAGCGAGGCAACGTGCGCCGTCGGGTTCGACGGATAGTTGACGATCAGCGCCAGCGGCTTCGGAATGGAGTGGCGCACCGCCCGCTCCAAAGGCCCGAAGAAGCTCTCGTCCGGCTCCACATTCATGGAACGGATAACGCCGCCCGCCATCAGGAAGCCGAAAGCGTGGATCGGATAGGTGGGGTTCGGACACAGGATCACGTCACCAGGCGCGGTTATGGCCTGCGCCATATTGGCGAAACCTTCCTTGGAACCAAGGGTCGCGACGACCTGCGTATCGGGGTTCAGCTTCACGCCGAACCGGCGGGCATAATAACCAGCCTGCGCGCGGCGAAGGCCGGGAATGCCCTTGGACGAGGAATAGCGATGGGTGCGAGGGTCCTGAACGACTTCGCACAGCTTGTCGACGATCGCCTTGGGGGTTGGAAGGTCGGGATTGCCCATGCCGAGATCGATGATATCGGCCCCGGCCGCTCGCGCGCTCGCTTTCAAACGGTTAACCTGTTCGAAGACGTATTGCGGCAGACGCCGGACCTTATGAAACTCTTCCATCACTTTCCTCATGGAAATGGACCGGTTCTGCCGGCCCATAACGAAGTTCGTTCTTGTTGTTAAACGCCGCCGACACGAACCGATCCGGCGGGCGCTATTCATTGTACCGCAAAGCACAAGAAAACCTACAGCGGTTTTCTCGGTCCACGCGGCATCGCGATCATCCGCCTTGTGGCTCGGCGCGGCCTTTTCAGACCACAGGCAAGGCGAATTGCGCAATGTAATCAGGAAACCTGCATAACGCCAGATTCTTGGAAAATGCAAGGCAGACCATGCTCAAGAACGGCCATTCCGGTCGTTCAGTCGCGCTCGCCCTTCACAATTGCCGCGCGAATGACGGAAAGCACCCGCTCCGGCTTGATATCGGTGCAGATGAGCTGGCTCGGATGCCCGTCCCAGTCGCCCGGCGGAAAGGCGCGGCCATCCGGCTTCTGAATGGTCTGGCCATCGGCAAGCCCGCCGCAGACGACGCGTATAGGGCCGCTGCGAGTCTCGAACAGTTCGGGCGCGACAAGGTAAACGCAGGCGCAGCTATCATGCACCACCATGCCATCGCCGGTCCGTGTCTTGTAGAAATCGATGTAGAATTGCGACAGATCGGAAAGTAGCTGCACCGGCTTGCCGCCCGCCTCTGCCATCTCGGCCATGAAGGCGCTCTTCATCACCGTTTTCGTCGTCACGTCCAGGCCGACGACGACCACGCGCCAGGGCGCGGTGAAGACGAGATCGGCCGCTTCCGGATCACCGTGAATATTGGCCTCGGCCGCCGGCGACACATTGCCGTTGATATCGAAGGCGCCGCCCATGACGATCACCTGCTTCACCAACGCCGCAAAATCCGGCTCTTCGCGCAGCGCCAAGGCCAGATTGGTCATGCGACCAACAGCGATCAGCGTCACCTCGCCGGGATTGGCCTTGACCGTCTCGATAATAAAGCGATGCGCGGGACGCGGATCGAGCGGCAGATCGATGGTCTCTGGAATATCGATATCGCCGAGACCGTTTTCGCCATGGATGAAAGTCGGCCAGTGGCCTTCCTTGCGGGCCGGATCGAAGGTCACGCCCGCACCTTTCGCTACCGGCGCCGTCATCTGCCATTCCCGTTTCAGGAAGAGCGCATTGCGAGTGGTGATATCGATGGGCGCGTTGCCGAAGACGGTGGTGACGCCGATCAGATCGATATCGGGGTGACGGTGCAGGAAAAGAAGCGCCATGGCATCATCTACACCGGGGTCCGTATCGAATATC